>ERZ1035014.17-NODE-17-length-125296-cov-92.995433_pt1 | contig 125296 bp, 218 predicted proteins | sample MGYA00520620_ERZ1035014 | MGnify/ENA primary metagenome ERZ1035014 (study PRJEB33766, sample SAMN09781744) | gut metagenome | biome: gut microbiome | host: Homo sapiens | place: Madagascar | study: EMG produced TPA metagenomics assembly of the PRJNA485056 data...
CTGACGTTAACACAAAAATCCCCACCACTACATTATTATATATAGTGATGGGGCAAACACCCAAGGGTATTTTGTCTTTGGGCTACTTTTCTTCCTTATCTTTAATTTCAACGAAATTGCCAATTCCCAAACGAGCCTTGTTGATGCAAGACGCAATCCAACCTATCAGATAGGCAGAAGGCTCGCCTCCGTGCTCCATACCAATAGCACCCTCGATGGCATCGCAGGCGTGAGAAGCTTCATGGCAACAAACTCCCATCCTCATAGAATTCTTGCTTGCAAAATTAATAAATGAACAAAGCTTCTTATTCGCTTTTTCCCTAACGTTATCGTAGGTTATTGCGTCAGCATTAGAGAAATCAACCCTCAAAACCCCGCCATTTCTACCTTCAAAACACTTGTTAGCGTCCTCTTGGTTCATACCAATAGCGACACACAACCTCCTTGGATAGATAACAGGGTCGTATTCGTAATATCCTTTCTTCTTCATATCTCATCGTTTTTATGTTCTTCCCATCCATGCCTCGAAAAAGCATACCAAGTATCACAAATATCAAGAGCGAGAATGTTGCCTTGGTCAATACAAAAATCGCTATCAAAGCCTTCAATATGAACATACATCACTGCTATAGTATCATAAGGAACGCTACGACCTTCAAGACAAGGGGCTTTAAAATTCTTAGCCTTGTATAAACTTGTAACAATTGGCACTTGAAGAACGTCTGAAATATTCTCAGTGCTAATCTCTATCGACTTCTTAAACTTCTTCATATTCTCAACTATTTAAATTTCTCAAAGTAGAACTCAATTTGTCTATCAAAGTGCTCTTCGATTAAACCATAAGCAAGCGACATCTTTACTTGGAAAGAAGCCTTACCATTAAGCAATCCTTTAGCCTGTCTAGTAATCTCTGAGCGAAATTGTTCCAAACTCATATCACGCTTACGAAGATTACAAGACCTGCAAGATGGCATATAGTTCTCCATACAGTCATCGCCATGGGAAACAACGAACTTGCCATCCTTGCCGCTCCACCGAGAGTAACAACCTCGATTTTTCGGAACAAGATGGTCAACCTGCATATCCTTATACTCTATACTCTTGCCGCAATAAGCACAATGCCCATCGTATTTGCGATATATTTTAAGTCTATCTTCTTTTTTCATAATCGTTAATGTTAACTATCAATATGCCACTTAGAGCAAACCTTGCATAAGTAAGGATGCCAGCCGGAAGCCTTCAACTTCGAACTCTGATTCAGAAACTCCCAAGCATCATCCTCGCTTTCATAAGCTACCTTCGCCTTCCAAGACTGACCTTTTCTAACCCAATGCTCAGGATCTGGATGCAAATGACAAGGAATTTATTTATTTCTTTTCTTCATAACTTCTTCAGAAATTTAAGTTGAAACCCTTCTGCCTTTTTTATTCCTGGGTATAGTTCCGTTAGAACCTCCCATGCTCTTGTCTTGTGCCGATGCCACATAGTAACCGGATGCACACGCTCACCACTTGGTAACACATAGAAATCTGCCTTAATGGTATCAATATGCTCATAGTTTGCAGCTTTATATATAGTTCCCTTGTTACCTATGGACGTATCGGCATAAGATATAAGGTACTTGATTTCCTTATGTGTTGCCCTAATATACTTATGCAAGAGAGATAGGCAAATCGTCTCGCTAAACTTTGGCATATCATCAGACAACCACATTCTGTCAAATTCCCTCACTTGATGGTAATCCAACACTTCGCCCTTTTCAGTCTTGATGTGCGGTCGGATTCCATACCCTATTTGCATTGCGCCCCTTATCTTATCCTTATAAAATACCAAAAGATTCAAGCAACTATTCTTCGTTACCTTGTGTGAAAAGTGATGAGGAACTATGATTGCATCTGCTTGCGCCTTATCGCACTCCATCAGCTTTATTCCCTTTTCCTTGCACTCGTAACCGATAACAAATCCGCAGAAGCCTAGCACTGGAGACTTGTTCAACTTTCTTCTTCTCATATCAATAATACCTCCAAAAATAACGTTTGAAATTATCTAGCAAATGCTCTATACAAGCTTTTATTTCGCCTTCTCTCAAGAATCGGTTGCAAAAACCTATCAATTCATCACGTACCAACCCACGTTTTAAGGCTTCGTCTCTCATGGCTCTTATAAGAGCATCCGTTGTCTCTTTATTCCCATTTCTTACAACAGAATCACATTGAATAATCATACACATACCCATAGTTTTAAAACAGACTTAATTGCCTACTCATGTTCTTTAATTCGTTATTGGCAAAATCGACTTGTCGCTGGTCTATCTCAAAACCTATATACTTTCTTTCAAGATTAACACAAGCCCTTGCCGTTGTACCGCTCCCCATGAATGGGTCTAGAACAACATCATCAACATTTGTCGAGTTTCTGATTAGTATCTCCATCAACTTTACTGGTTTTTCAGTCTGATTAATCAATCCATCCTTATCCTTGCGTTTATTTGTAGGAATAGGAACGCTCAGAATATCAGATGTACCAAACTCATTGATAGGTTTACCACCTCCTTTACGAAGCATAATGATATACTCCTTTTGATTCATATAATAAGTTCCACACACCTTAGAGCATTTATCCCATATCAAACACTTTGTGAAATGAAATTCACTTTTTCCAATCACATCAAGAAAGCGCATCAAATTGTAATCATTACACATAAGATAACAGTGTGACTTATCTTTTAGAACACGATATAATTCGTTTATATATTCAGAAATATCTATGTCGTTACTCTTGAATATCTTACCTTTTCTTGTTTGTAAATCAGTCCAATATCCGCTCATGTTACTACGCCCACCTCTAGCTTGTACCGGATAAGCTACATCGGAACATACGAGGTCTATGCTATCATTGTCTATCAGCTTCAAGAGCTTTCGACAATCACCTTGATAAATTCTATTTAACTCCAGCATATCCAAACATATCTTTTTGATTTAACATTTCTTCCTTAATTCTTCTTTGTGCCACCTTGAAATAATCCTCATCCAATTCAAAACCAAGGTAATTCCGATTTGTCCGCATACAAGCCAGAGCCGTACTTGCGCTGCCCATAAAGCCATCAAACACCAAGTCGCCTTCATTTGATGATTTCAAGATGCATTGCATTAGCAAAGGGATTGGTTTCTCGTTCTGATGTACCAATTTATCTGATGGAACTCTATCAAAGTCCCATACATCCTCCAAACGCTTCCCATTTATGGTTCGTCTGCCTTTATTTAAGTACAGGATTGGCTCGTAACATTGACCATATTGCGCCTCTAAATCTCCAGCCGTATGGTTGTTCTTTCGCCAAATGAGAGCACATTCTTAATGGTAAACCCTGCGTTCCTCGCTTGTTGCATAAAAAAGTCCAAGGTCTTGGCACTACAGAAGATATAAGCAGCACTATCATCCTTCAAAATCCGGTAGCATTCGCTCATATAATCAATAATCAATTGCTCATTATCATCATTGAGTATTTCCTTAGAGAAACGATGGTCGTCAGCTCTCCACCCAGTCTTGTAGGCTATGCAATACGGAGGGTCAGTAACAATCAAATCCACCTCCCCACTCTCTATTTGCTTCATTCCTTCTATACAGTCGGAATTGTATATTCTGTTTAATTCTAGCATATCAAATCTCTTTAATAGCGTTAACATAAGCTTCGTGAGCTTCTTCTTGCGTCCCAAAGCTTCCGATATAAATTTTCTTCTTACCTATCTGGTACTGAGCTTGCCATTTTCTGTTGTTCTTATTCCACGTCACGCCCAAGTATACAGATGAAGTCTTCTTTGCTATAGCCGAATAAACCATATTGTATCTTGCGGTACAATACTCCAAGTTATCTACATCGTTATTCGTCTTGTCGAAATCCTTATGATTCACCATCGGCAACGCATCTGGATTCTCCAAGAATGCCTGCGCTACCAAACGATGAACATAGAACATCTTTCGCTTTCCGTTCTTGTAAAGCCATACCTTCAAATAACCTTTTGGTGTCTTGCAAGGTGCGATTTCCTTTAATTGAGACGTTCTCCCAATAGTAAAGACATGCCCCAGCTTGCTAACATAATACCTTTCGTAATTCTCTATAGGCTTAATATCACCTAGAAACCTTGTTATACATTTATCTTTCATTGTTACCTCCTTTTTCGAAGAAACTTGAATATATGGCTTGCGCCTCCTTTGTATCTAGCAAATCAATATCATCATAAAACCTTCTGTACACAACGCCCAGCTTTTCGTCATTTCCGGCTTCTCTTGCCATAGCTATTTGCTGACATGATTCCATTAGAAATGCACTAATCTTCTCGTAACTTTGCATCTGTGTCTTCTTTAGCATATCCATGCTTACAAAGGTTTTGTAGTGGATGATACGCTTTTCTTGCTCGTATTCTGTGAGTATAAGCCCTTCCGGAATAGCAAACACCACCCTTTTTGTCTTGTCGTCACTATAAAGCTGAACCGCACCTGTAAACGATGTATATATCTTTTGTAATATCTTTGCTATCGGCAAATCCTTTTTCAAATACCTTTCTGCGTATCTCTTCAGAAAATGAACGCTCATAGCAAAACAATCCTCGCTATACCCCTCGTTTCTACTCATAGGAATATACTCGTTGGTTTCCTTCAGATAAATGAACACACCGGAAGCAAAGACATCACCATGTTTTACACCTACCACTATGAAATAATCGGCATTTGGTGTAGTAAACTCAAAGGTCTTTGTTATTTGCCTAACTTTCTGTCTTTTCATTTCACGTTTAAGCTCATTAGCTTTTCGCATCTGAAACTCATAGATTCTTGTTTCATCTAAGTTTCGTACTCTACGCATCTCACCCGAAGTCATACTTGCTGTTATCATGCGCATTCCTCCTTTTTAATCTTTGATAACCAACAATCCCAGATTCTTGTAGCTACATTAGCCATCATAACAGGAGGAACACACATTCCGCAAGCAAACCAAGGTTTCATGCCATTAAAGTCATAATCCATCGGAAATGTTGATGCTAAAATCGTATCATGTGCTGAAAGATAACTTGGATTATCATAATACACAAGTCTATCCTCCATTGCTGATATGGTATTGCATACCTTGTTCTTTTTGAGAAACATGTTATTGAACATAGAAAGACGATTATCCATCCGCTTGACAATATCACCGATAGAATTATCTTTCTCATTTCTATGCTCCCAATACTTCATCATTCCTTTAGGAATTTGCCTTCCACAATAGTCAGAGAACTCATCCAAGACAATTTCTTTCTCGTTGAAGTCCATATCTATCTTAGGCACTCGCTCGAACAAATCCTTTTGAACCATAAACGGCTCGCAAAGGTCTTTACGTAACCCAATAAAGAATACCCTAGGTCTGTTTTGAGGAACACCCATGTTACGTGCATTGAGAAGCCAATGCTGCAAGATATATCCGGCATCATTCATCTGTCTATAAATCTCCTTTACGTACTCGATGGCTTCACCTTGTAATAAACCTTGAACATTCTCAAAAACTACTACCTTTGGCTTTAGTTCTTTAGCGAGGTCGATTGAGTAGAAAGCCAAATCGTCAAGCCTTTGCGCCTTCTGACCTTCTCGAAATACTTTTTCCTTTCCCCAAGCCTTTTGGCGGTCACCTGCAATACTGAATACCGAACAAGGGAAACTAGCATCCAATATATCCAAATTATGAAGCTCTTCTTTCATAATATGCCCCCCCATATTGATATTGGTAATCAACTCACGAATATCACAATTGAAAGCGTACTTGACATCGTGATTCTTCAAGTACATCTTCATAACCTTTGGGTCTATCTCATTACAGGCTACAACATCGTAGCCAGCTAGTTTGTAACCAAAGGAACTTCCACCTCCACAACAGAAGCAAGACATTACCTTACCTTTGTCTTTTGTGAAATTAGCATCTTTTTTAGTCCATCTATAAGGGAACTTGTGCTCGTTTTTATACATTTATCTACCATAAAAAACAATCGTTGATAAAAACCGATGTATAAAAATAACCACAAGTAATATGGTTGTAAAAAGGGCTTCTAACCCTTGAATTTAGATTCTGTTTTCTTCGGCAATGCGTCTTAAATAATCATCCGCAGCGTTATCGTCTATTTTTGACTTAAGAGACATTCCTGTGTTATATCCTATCATTAAGGACACATTCTTGCTCTTTTTCTTGTTCTTTCCATATCTCCAACTAAAGACCTTTCCTAGCCAAGCTATACCTACAATACCATCTGATACAATTATTGTCGGCAACAAAACAAATACTTTATATATCATCGCAATCTAATTGAGAGTTAAAAATATATCTATTCTGATTCAACCAAAGCTCCACGTAGTCAGCCTTGATTTTCAGAAATTCTTCATATGTGTAGCATTTCTGCTGCTTACCACCTTTGTTCCAATAATAGGCAACTCCTCCCAAAGAAAAGAAGTCTATCAAGTCCATTTCCTTTCGCTCTGGTTCTTCACGCTTTTTCTTTTGCCTATATCTACTTACAGCAAGCAATATGAGACAAACGCAAAGCAACACGGAAACCAGTATCTCGAATATTAACCTTACGTCTTGCATCTTTTCTTAAAAACAAAAACACGAAACTACCGATTGCAAAGTCAAAGGAATAGTGACTCGGACTGCCTTTCGGTATAGTCCATCGGGTTTCGTGTCTCTAATATCTTATCAATTTCTTAAATCGCCATTTTATCCTTTTTGTTCTGCGCTTGCAAAGATAAACAATATTTTGCTAACTTGCAAACGTTTTAGTGCTTTTAATACTTTATTTGCATTATTTTAAACTTATCCTTTTTTGAAGTTCATTCCAAACTCTTCTTCCGTTACCTCATACATTACATCACCATATGCTACTCTTTGCTTGTCTTTTGCCATCAGTAGCAAGTTCCTATAAGGTATTTCTCTCACGACCTCTTGGTACGACAAATGCAGACTATCCATAAAAGATGCAATCTTGCCTAAGAGTGTATCGTTTCCTATGGTCGTGGTTTTGCTATCATCCTTGCCGCACTCTTCGCCAAAATTGATAGCGTCTGAAAATCCTTTATAGAGATTAAGGAATAAGCCATTTGTAAGCCATTGACAACCTCTTCAAGCGTTCCTTTAGATAATTCTTCACTAATGGATTCATCGCCTTGTATGAATACGGACAACGCCTTGCAAGCGTCACCTAAATCTTTCATCATCCCTAAGATTTCCCCTGGCGATTTGCCTTCCTCAAAACGGTCAAGGTATTTAGCCGCCTTTACCAATTTTATAATAGTTGGCGGTGAAATACAATAAGTCTTTCCATTCACCATTGTTGTTACGGAATCCTTCCCAAGAATAGCATCCGCAACTAATTTACTTGCCTTACTCATAGTTCTTAATATAAAAAAGGGAACGGCAGTAATACCATCCCCCTCTATCATTTGTCGTTTATACCTTATCCCTGTTCCACAACTGCAGAACCTTCCCATTGGTACTCGCCAGCCACACCATCGGTCTCACTTTCCATGGCAACGGCAGAAATACCCAAAGTGATATTCTTGTCCTGCTGGTCACCCTTGGCAACGATAGCCGCATTTGAGAAGACGATGTAGTTTCCGGTCTTGGTCTGAGCAACAATACACTTGTTGATGTTTGCCAAATCTTGGCTAGAAGACCAACCTACTGCGTTCGCCTCCGTTGTAGTCGCTGCTCCGGTTGAATCGTACATCTTGCCACCCTGCAAGTCTACCTTGTTCTTCCATGAAAAGACACCAATAGAGAATGTAATTGTCTTAGCACCCTCATCAGTCTTGTCACGATAGTAAACCTGTCCGTTCAGCTCGTTCTTGTACTCAGTAACACTAGGGTCATCCTGAGAATATCCCCATGTTCCCTCATGGCTGTTCAAGACCTCTGTAGCGGTTTTTAACCATGTAGCCAACTTAGCTGGTGTATTTGCCTCGGTAAGAGGAGCACCATACCAAATTCTCTTGATTCCAATAAATGGTTTCATCTTATCTTACGTTTAATGTTTCAAAATCAATAGTAATGTTTGCGTAATGGCAACTCAACCTACTCTCTTGCTCTATGCCGTGGGAGCGGATAGAATAACGATACCATACATCCTCAACTTTTCCGACTTCATTGTCGGACAAGGTTTCAATAGCCCTCTTTAAAAGCTCGTTCAATTGAGGATTAGCCTCGCCCTCTATATCTTTGAGCAATATGTTTACCTCTATAGTACAATCGTTGAAATATGTCTTGTCTGCACTCATGCGCTTAGGAATGATTACTATCATGCCTTCATCAGGAATCTTCTCACCGATCATAGGTCTTTCCCCTTCAAGTCCACCCTTTGTCAGATGTCCTTTCAGTCTTCGTTCCAATCCCATAAGTTCCAAGTCATCATAGATTACATGACCAGCATCTATTTCTGTTATCATCGCATATCCTCGATTTCTTTCTTGATATACTGAATACCCGAATCTATTACATCATATCCCCTAGAGGAAACATCAGACGCATATTCAGCTTTGTTCCCAAGGGTTAAGGTATGGTCATGTACATTACTATAGTTTGACCTTCTGAGATTACCTGTGCGGTTTCGGTAGTTTCCGTTAGCCTTATCAAGTTCAACGGCTGTTTTACCTAACCTATCAAGGAATTCATCTACTTCCCTTTCTCCCTGCGCAAAGAAAGCGTCTATCTCATCCTTTATAACATCAGACATAGATACTCATATAACCAAGATAATTGCACTTAGGGGCATTATAGACCTTTCCACCTCCTCGATAGATTCCATCATCGGAATAGACCTTGACTTCATCACCTTCGGAAATCTGGCACTTGTCACAAACAATGTGATATTTCGGTGTATATATACTACCATTATCGGTAGTGAAATGCTCGGTAGAGTTGTCATCGCACCGACAACGCCCCATTTCTTTCCATTCCTCAGAAGAGCTAATGACCTCGTTGTACTTGTTGACAACCTTATTCACGAACTTTTTCTTTAATATATGAGGGGAATATAACATAACCTAGACATTTACCAAATATCAGACTTATCCGTGATAGTGGAAAGCCCTAAAGCTGCCACCACTTCATCATCCGGAGCAACACCATACTTACGGCAAAGCCACATATAGTATTGTCCTATCCTAGAGTAGTCCCAAGAGACTGAGAATCCATTTTCGTTCACATTACTCATATATGGGGCAAGCATAAGTTCCTCGATTACGGAAATCATCGCCTTGCCTACAACCTGCGAATTATCAGACGTATATTCTTCGTCAAGGTCTATACCTGACGAAATATCTTCCAATTGGGCATCCGTTATGTTCCAAGCACGCAACTTCTGCGAAATGTATTCTCTTATCTTCATGTGACATCATTATTTCTGAGCCTGACTCATAGCCTCAGCGATTTTCTTTGCAGCCTCCTGCTCGCTCTTTGCTTTTTCGTCAAGTTCCTCTTCTACATTCTCCTTTTCAGAAGTCTCTTCGGTTGACTCGGCAGCATCCTTTTTTGGGGTTTTCTCCTTTTTAGGCTTGCTCTCCTTCTTCTCCTTTAAGACTTCCTTCTTAGGTGTCTCTTCTGATTTTTTATCTTCATTCTCTTTAGGATTTTCTTTTCCATCATTCAAGACTTCCTTTTTAGGAGTATCTTTAATTTCCTTATCGTCTACTGGAGATACAGAACTATTATCGTTCTGCACCTCCAATATCTTGCAAAGCTTACGTTCGATAAGGGAGTTCATGCGTTCTTCGTCAAAGTCCAAGATTGCACCAACTTCATAGATGGTGTTAAAATGGAACTTATCACGGAACGGACTAATTACCTCACCTCTCATAAGCCTAACCTACCGCTTGTGTTGAGTCCAAAGAGTAGATAGCATCAACGTTATTCAAGATAGGAACAACCATTGCTTGTGAGCTGGTGAACTCACGGAGTGGGTCGTTAGTAGAATAACGGCTAGCCAAGATATACTCATCGGCTGATTGATAAGTAACACCTGCAACTGGTCTTGTAGCTTCGGCTACGTTAGTCCAGAACAAATCACCAAGGTTATCATAGCATGTAAAGGTCATGTGACCCTTAGCCCAAGGCTTGTGTGTTCCCTTCTTGCCGTTAATCTCGGTCTTGATTGTACGGGCTACACGTACCAAGTCAGTCTGCCACTTGGTCTTGAAGATAGAAGCAATTTGCTCTAAGCTCAAAATAGGAATATTGCTATCACTATTAATCGCAATGCCTTGATTGAAGGCAAACTGAGCACGAACCTGCTTGTTCTTACCAAGCAACTTGATTGTGTAATCGTCAAGATAACAAGTAGTGATGGTATTTTGGTCTTCCATCGCCTTGTCGTAAACCAATTGGATGTCATCAAGTGGGGTTGCATCCTCTGCGTCCCAAGCCTTAGTGCCATGACCGAACTTGTTCTTCTCGGCAAAGCCAACATCAACTCGAACGCCTGTACCACCTGAACGGGTAGCCAAAGCTACACCTGTTGACAACTCACTGAGGAACATATCTTCAATACGCTCGTAAACCGCCTGAATACAACGAGGAAGGTCTGCAAACAAGTTACGCAAAATCTGTGGCTGAGGCAAACGTTGCGCAATCATGTTGTCCAAATCCTTAAGCTGCTTCTCTGACATGTAGAGTTTCATACCAACCTTTGGGATTTGACCCTCAGCGGTTGATACCTTGTCACGGCTCTTCAATGGAAGTTCTGCATCCATTGATACAACGTCAGCAGCAACTCGTGTGTATTCCGCAGTAATTGATGCCCAGCGTCCGTCTTGACTATAGGTGTTAGTCAAGTGGTCTCGGTACATATAGGTCAATGCGGTCTGATTCTTGTCGTTCAACTTCTCTACTACACTTGCAACAAGTTGAGGGAAGTATTTATTGACCAACTGAAAATAAAGTGATTTTTCCATCTGTTATCCTCCTTCTTTTAGTCTTTGTCCATGGTTGCATCAGACTCATCGAACTTGTTTGCATCCTCATCGCTAACCAAAGCAATCTTTGGCATAGCTGTAAGGAATGCATCCGGATAGTCTGCACCATTTGCAGCCTTAGCTGCTACCTTGTTAACTTGTCCAGCAGTCATAATTGCCGCTGGTTCACCGTTCAGAATGGAACGATAGAGAACACCCGCATACTTGTAATGCTCCAATGGGTCACTGGCAGTACCCAAATCCTTATAGTTGCCTGTTTCAATAGGCAATGGCTTGTAAGTTCCCTTACCATCTGTCACGATAACACGACCTGCGTAAAGAACTTCATCTTTTACGCCTGTCCAATCCAAAGCACGACCGCCCTTGATGTCGCCTTCCCATTTCTGGATAATGACGGAATCCTCACCAAAGACAATTTGCTTTTTTGTAGTCTTCAATTCCTGATTCATGTTTTTCAATTTTTAAAGTGACTGAACTAATGATGCGGCTACATTGTCAACGTCCTCCTTTGTTGGCTCGCCCTCGCTAGCACGATAGCTGCCCCCGAATTGTGGTTGTTGCAACGCCTTGTAGTTGTTCGCTACCTTGGAGAGGTATGTTTCGATAGCTTCATCTGTAGCATCATCGCTCAAGGTGAAACCCTCGTTGATACGACTTTCGGGAATGCCCAACTCCTTAGCCTTTGATAAAATCTTCGCATCGTGGTCTGCCTTTGCCTTTGCCTTTGCAGCAGCCTCTTCCTTAGCCTTAGCCTCCTCAGCTTGCTTTTGGATAGTTTCTTGCAATTCCTTAATGGTCTTGCTTTGCGCCTCCATCTGTTCGTTGTAAGTCTTGGCTTGGTCTGTGTTCTTCTGAGTCAAGGTCTCAACGAGTTTCTTGAACTCTTCACGTTCCTTGGTTCTTGCTTCATCTGAAGCTTTCTTCTCTGCTGCTTGCTCTTCAAAGTATTTTTTGAGATAATCCGGCATTTCGTTTTTCTTTGCCAATTCCTCCAAGCGTTTCCTTTCGGCTTCTTCAGCGGCTTTCTTGGCTTCTTCTTCAGCTTTCTTCTTAGCTTCTTCTTCAGCAGCCTTGCGTTCAGCATCTTCTTTAGCCTTTTGTGCCTCCTCGAACTTTTTCTTGGCATCGGTAACTCTGCGGTCATTGTCCCTTTGCAAGGACTCCAAAAAATCCTTTTGACTAGCAACCACTGTCTCGATGTTGTCATCAGTAACAAGCCCCATCTTATCAAGCATTTCGGCATGTGCCTGAAGAACTTCATCACCTAACCCAAGAGACTTATACTCTTGTTTTAGTAACTGGAAAATTTTCTCTTTCATTCTTTCGATATATTTGTTAAAACTAGTGCAAAGATAATACGAAAAGAACAATTAATACACTAATCTGTTTGCAAGTATCTCACTTTTGCCTAAAAGTGAGCAATAAGGGTATTTACAAGCGATTTAAGGCTATTTTATTATGAAATCGTAAACTAGTAGTAACACAAAATTAAACTCGCATATAACGAAAAAAAACGCCAAACATCCTCACGGACATCTGACGCTTGTCGAATAAAAAGAACCTAAACATTAATCATCTAAAAGTTTATAACATTTCGCATATAACCCAAATGATTCAAATTAGAATAAAACCGTCCATCACGCTCTATGAATTTACCGGACTTCACAATCTCACCATTATGCAACATTGCAAACTTAGAACCATGAGCTGTCCATTTATTCATTTCTTTCATATGTTCATTAGAACCCCAACCATATTTCTTGATAGTAGGATAAATAAAACGCTCAAAGCAAATCTGACTATCCGTTTTATCATGCTCGGAGCAAATCGGGAGCACTCCATTATGTGCAAACCAATAACCTGCCTTATAGAATGGATGGCAATTCTTGACACAAACAGAACCATGAGTAGCAAATCTAAAATGTATGATTACATTTTCATTTATATCTCGCTTCATCAATCTACGGATAAATGTAGAGAAATGCAAACTCTTGTAATGGTCAGACTCGCTCACGAACCCACAACCATCTGGATTTCTCATATACGCTGCCCTCAGCTCATCTACGGATGGTAAAGCAACACCTTTCGGACATACAATAATAACACACATATCTTTACCCTTTCTTTTTTCTTTGTAATACTTTGTTTTTGTGTCCTAGGGCTTTTACCCTAGGACTACATTAATTAATCATTATTGGCTGCAAATGCATCCTTACGGCTCTGGAAGAAAGCCTTCTCTTCTTTATTCAAGAAAGGTATATCTTCGATATTCATAACCTCACTAGTGAAGACATTGTTTCGAGACCAACCGACAAGCTTTGCGCAGAACTTAACCCACATTTCAATCTTCTTATAATTGGTTGAACCTTGATGCTGGCGAAACTCGATAGTCTTGTGACGTGTATAGCTCTCAGCATTTACCTTGTAATATCTATCTCCATGAAATACATTACGTCTAATATCGTAATTGCCGTGGCAATTAGAGAAATCCTTGTCAAGCAAGCTGGCTGCCCAACGGCAATTACCTCTTCTTGAAGGAGCCATGAAACTATCAATCAATCTTTCAAGCTTCTGATAATTCTTGAAAACGTTAACATACTGCTCACCTGTCAACTTAGCTGCACCGATATGAACGTGAAGACCACAAGTAGAATTAACTCTTGCACCTACAGCATCCAAAGACTTGATAGCCTTCTTCAAAGTTGCCATACCATTTGTATTGCCATTCAATACCGGACTTACAACCTCGTTAGGGTCAACATCACCACCAACTGAAGCATCACTAACAATCTTGAAATAGCTCTTGTTATCGGTGTGGTTATAACCCTCAGAATGAATATCAACACCATTCTGACGACCTGCCTCTATCAAGGCATTGCGCTCGGCATGAACACATTCAATCTCAACACCGAATGTATAAACGAATCTCGTTGAAGTTGAACCGCTTGGCACACAAACCTTCAACATATCGGAGATTTCTTTCTCACGAAGACCGCAAGCCTTCAATGCAACAATCTTTTCGTTGCGAGACATCTTTGACTTCTTGATTTCGTCAATAGTCTCAATTAATGACTTCTTTGAACTTGCGAATGAAAAACCAGTCTGCTTAGACATAATCAATTGTGCTAGTTGTTTCGGGTCTTACCCCTTGGTGTCGCTCTCACCTTATTGAGTGAAACTTGTCACTCGGCAAATCAACCAACTTATCTTGATTGACGATGCAAAGATACAAATAACTTTTGAAACATGCAAGTATTTTAATGTTTTTCTTTGTTTATTTAACTTACGGTAACTGATATATGTACGTTATTAACAATTATCCTCTTTATATACCTTATTATATATAAAAAAGGCTTCGATGTTCACACACCAAAGCCTAAAAACTTTACTAACTAATTACCAATTTTATCAACTATCTTCTTAAATCATCACCAATATCTTCTTCTACTCCCAAATCCGGCAGTCTGTCATACGCTTTTTGGTCATCACCACCTTCAGACTTAACACCTAGCAGATAGCCATTCCGAAAAGCATAATAAACCAACTTCTCCATATCTTTTGCTGTTGCATTATCTGTCAAATGTAACGTGGCATACAATCCCATCAAGAACTTCCGTACATCTTTCGGATATACTTTATTATTCTTCTCTAAAGCGACTGCCATTCTTAGCGGACTTTTCATATTCTTCTAATTTTCGTAAAACCATCAAACGAAACACAAAAGAGAACCATTCCGCTTGTCTCCCTAGTTCATAGACTTATTCGCAACTTTATTCGTCCCATCTGCTTCCTACGTTTACCCGTTGACAGATGTCCGAGATTCCAATAGGACAAACATCACGGCTCTCTTCTTGTGTATCATTGTGCCAACGGAAGGATTCGAACCTTCGACCCTAGGATTAAAAATCCTATGCTCTGCCACTGAGCTACGAAAGCGTAAAGGAATGGTTGGATTTGCACCAACGCCCCCTTGGTTACCAAGCCAAGTGCTCTACTACTGAGCTACATTCCTTGTAATATGACAAAAGTACTTGTGGTGCAAGGGAGATTCGAACTCACCGAACCCGCTATGGGAATTGATTTACAGTCAATCTTCTTTAACCGCTTGAATATCGCACCATTTGTGGAACATACTCCTATTCCTCCTCGTTGCCCCAAGTGGATTCGAACCACTAATGACAGAACCAAAACCTGTAGTGTTGCCATTACACCATAGGGCAATTTAGTACTGCATAAAGGATTCGAACCTTTGAATACCAGCGTGAAAAGCTGGCGACTTAACCACTTGTCTAATGCAGCATCTAGGGATTCTCACCCTAATTAGAGTTTCCTTGTTATAGTCTAGCTGAGCTGGGTAATTTCAAAAACCATGCCGTAAACTCCTAAGTCTTGACTTATTATGGTAGAAGCGACCTCTCTGAAGGCCATCTGTTTCAAACACGATGCAAAGATAAGCATTTAATTTTATACTTGCAAGCGTTTTAGTGTTTATTTAAATTTTTTGATGAATTTTACATCACTTATCCTTGCGAAGGATACCACAAAGGGTTTCTACGAGTTTCTTTGCATCGTCACCTTTGATTTCGATGACATTGGAATTTCCATCAGGAGCATCCTCGCCTTTCTGTTCCTTATCCAAACGCTTACGAAGAGCCAAGTCTGGATTCTCTACCAAGATAGAGTCCAAAGCATAATTGCAAATGCGGCTTGCAAGTTCCTCATTACCATTCGCATCACGCACAAACTCATTCTTACATTCAAGAATATCCATAATCTCGTTGTACTCTTCGGCATTCTCACAATTACGTGAGAGCATACCAATTACCTTGTAACGGTCAATCTCAAAGCTGACCTTTAATTTGTCTTTATTCATTCTTTCTATCTTTTATTAATTAAACATTATACCAAAACACCCTTTCATAATAAAGTCCTCCCCTTACCTCATACCGGATAGCGTCTGATTCTTTGCAAAGCTGACGGATTCGCATATACAAACGTTTGTCCAGCTCTTCTTCAAACAAAAGAGACAATTCCTTCCAATTGTCAACAATTGGTGTAAACCAAGGATACTGCACCTTCACAGCTTGTAGCTCATCCAAGGTTACGTGTCCGTATTCTACCATGTCATAGCATCTACGGAAGTCACTATTGTCTTTAGGAATATTCAAATCTTTCTTTCGCTTTACACCCATCAATGCACTCCACATAGTCATTGAAGAGATACCTGTATCACAAGTGGCTACCCACTCTATCATTCTTTGCTTGTTCATCTTCTTTTATATTAATCACGCTAAGTCTCTTTATTAACTCTTCACATGCTTCTTTAGTTAAGATACACTTCTTGGAATCTTTAATACCAATAATCTGTTCACGAATATCAGCATCCGTGTCGTACACCTCCTGTAGTTTTTTCTGAAACTCAATTACGTCTTCGTTGGTGAGTTTACCTTTCTTCTCAACAATTTTGTTTGTTATATTCTTATAAACACATTCGAGTTCAGAACATAAACGAGCTTCTAACTTCATCATTATTGCGTGTACAAAAGTATCATAAAGTCTTTCCATCTTGTATTTCCTCCGAAAGTCTTTTGATTACCTCGTTATCTTTATTCTCAATGCGAGCCTTTAAGATACTCTTGAAAGCGGCATCCATTGCCTCGTATCTACTGGAATATTCCTTACCATCCGTATGACACAAGCCTTCCTCTACACACCATGATGTAGTTTGCCAACAAAACATACCTTTCGAAATGTTTGCAACACAAATATAGTAACCGAAATGCTCTAAAAGCCAATCTAACACCATATCATAGCTTGGAGCGGATATTGCCGGATGCTTACTATTCAACTTTAAGGCAGCAGAAAACTCAATATTGGATTTCTCCCACTCGGAATTTGAGTAAGCAATATAACTGCCATAATGCTCACTATATTTTCCACCCTTACGAACACCACCCTTTGCTGTCCAAGGGCTGGCATAAGCCCAAAATTCGGCTATCTTCTCATCGTAGCCAACCTCCTTCAGAAGCTTGGCTATTTCAAAGGGAACTACCTTTGGTTTTATCGTCTGTTTATTAGCCATTATCCAACTTTTTAATATCTTGCCAATGCGTTACTGGCATCAACATGTAATTACAAAACTTATACTCTGCGGTTATTACTGACGGGTTATTACTTCGATGACAAAACCAAATTTCCTTATTCTCTTCATTAGTAACAAGAACTTCTTCTTCAAACTCCGGCAAACGCTCCTTTACAGAAATCCAATCAGACTTATCCGCTTCATCATATGCTTGTTCTAGCAAAGGAAGAACCTTATCCAAGTCTTCGAAATCTGGTACGACTTCATTCACTCGCAAGATTGCTAGACCTAACAAGCTCTTAATCTTTTTTCTGTCCATTGCTCTTCTCGGTTTGTTTCTCTAAGTCTTTTAAATCTACCTTCTCAAATCGAGGAACTGGCTTACCATCTACCTCAACATTACCAAAGAACATTTCCTTTGGTCGCACCCAAACTTCATGCTGTCCGCACACTGCTTGATACGCAACCTTAGCTTCAGAAGTCTCGCTATCAGTAACCTCACCAAGGTACACATAGAAATTGCCCTTATAGTGTCGGTAAATCGGCTTACTGAATCCACCATGCAGCCAATCGGCTTTGCCGTTGATTTTCACGTACTCCCTTACCGCATCGCACTTACAGGACTTATTCAGCTCTTCTACCCAATCAAAGAAAGCTTGTTTGTCCTTGATCTCTTCACTTGATACCATGAAGAGATAAGTGCAAAGAAGCATCTTACCTGCATCAGTATCATATTTCTTGTTCACCTCTTCAGCTAATTGCATCATAGGTGTATCTAAGCGATAATTCCAACTCATAATCTATCCTTTCTTACTTTTTAAATTTGCCAAATCCTCTTTCAAACGTAGATGGAAATTATCTTCTCCATCATCACCGGAAAGAAGCCAATCAATTCTTTGGGCATAAACCTGAGCTTTCTTCAGAAGTTCAATACCCTTTTTGAATTCCTTGATAGTCTCTTTAGATAAGCCATATCTGTTAGGCATCGTATGATGATGTTTTCTAACATACTTGTCTTCATCCTCTTCTAACCATCGGTCTTCGAGAAAGCATCTTTCGTCTTCCTCATCCAATGGATGACCATCAACATAATCTTCTATCTTTGTATATATGTCAGCAATCCGATACTGAGCATAATCAAAACGTCCACCACTCATTGACTTTTAACTTCAAACTTGAACTTACTTCAACGCAGTCAACCTCGCTTCTAGCTGTTGGATGATGTTATCTATAGTCTTTCCCCTATAATCAATAGCAATATCTTCCAGCACCTCAATCTGAGCCGCAATTTTTAATCTTTCTCTTACTACTGTCATAATCAAACTTGTTTATTATGATGCCGTGCTTGCAAAGTTGTAATGCACGATATAAACATAACCGCCATACATCTTTCCGATTGTTACTTCAACGAAATCAAAGATAATGTCGCCATCCATCTTGTAAGAAATCAAAGGTTCAGTTGGGAATGCATGGTGTTCTGTGTTGAAACGATACACTTCTTGTGATAGTAACTGCTTGAATACATCAATCTCACCATCCTTTGAAAAAACACCTTTAAACTCATCTTCATTGTCAATTGCAACAACTACTCCAAGTTCACTTCTGACACATACACCTTCATTTCTACCACTTTGTTCATTATACAAGACAGGTAATGTGTAAACACCTCTTGATTCTTCCATATGCTAATTCTTAATTTTGTATTTTGTTTTTATCCTTCAAGTTGCTTACATTGAGCTAAGTCTATTGCGTACGCCCAACGCTTAGGAACAAAAGACATCGTAGGTACGAACCTATCCGCACGCTCAACACATACATCTTGCGTCCGGTAAATCAATCCGTCTGAGCCTTTTACCTGCAACTCTACTAGAATTGTATGGTCTAGCATCGGGAACTTATCAATATCATGCCAGACTTCACCGCCTTCAATAAATGAAGGCTTAACATGATTAATCTTTTTTGCCATCACTTACCACAAATAAATGGGTTAGACTTATATTCGTTCTCAATAGTCTCACGGCTACCGAAGCACCACAAATCCTTGGATAGCTCCTTGTGCAACCTTGAAGACTTAATATAATAGCCATTGTTGACATCGTAATGCTTACGTACCATGATATTGTCGTTTACCACTCCAGTCTCATCATCTGTGATAACATAGAACAAACGCCCATCGCTGAATGCTTTCAAGCCTTTGTACACTCCATTAGAGACAACCATCTTTTCATAGCCGTTCGTCTCCCAGTTGGCATAATCCCAGATGGTTTCCAAATCATCATCATTCAGAAGATTATTATCCGTGATAACCTTGCCTATTACCTTGAATTTGCCATCATGCATCATTGCCTCAACAACAAATTCATCAGCATCGTTAAAGTCGCTAATCTCTATGACATTCATAATACTTGTGCTTTATATTCTCGTAAATCACCCTCTTTGCAGCCTTTGCTCTTCTATTATTAGCAGAAAAGACATCATCATACAAAGACATATCTTCACTCTCAAAAGCCACATGCTCACCTTTGTAGCTAGCATCAAAACGGCATCCTTTTTCAGACTTAGCCGCAGTAAACTTTATCTTACCAAACTTAATCTGCATAAGCCCTATCCTAGAAAAAATATTAATGATACTATTTCAAGAGCAAACAAAAGCGTTAATGCATTCTCAATCGTGAATACCTTTTTCATTTTTTCAATACAGTTTTACGTGTGTCTCACGTTCTAAATTTATAATGTAAGGGGATTTTATATCCCCTTTATTGTTCTTACTTCAAAACTCGATAAGTTTTATCGAAATCATTAAAACTCTTCAGATAACCCTTTTCGGTCAAAGAGTTTAATATTTCTTTCAACTCATCCTTGGTATTATCCAAATCGAAATCATACAAATCTGCAAAAGTGAAGTACTTATTACCTCCGATTACGTCAGCCATCACTCCGATGTTGCCATAAACCATTGTCTCTTTCTTACTCAATCTAGTATTCATAACGAATCACAGTTTTTATGGTGTGTCTCACCTTTTTAAAATTAGTAACCTTTATTTCTTAATTACGATGCAAAGATACAAAGAATCATTGAAATATGCAAATTATTTAATGTGTTTCTTTTATCTTTTAACGTTTATTGTACACTTATGTAAGATATTAACTTTCTGTAGCAGAAAAAGCCAAAGAATCCACCATTTCGTTATACATATTACCTCTATGAGCCTTTACCCAATGGTATCTTATAACCTTGCCTTTCGCTACCTTATTATATATAGGCTGCAAATCTCCTAACTTGCAAGCCTGTATTCTCTCTATAGCTACTTGACAATCCACATACACATCAACAGAACACAAAGGAGGGCAATCACCCAATGCATGAATGACCGCCCTTATTTTGGCTCTCACCGAATCGTTCACTTTGGCTGTGATAAATGTATATTTCCCACTTTTGATAATCGCTCCCTTATGAAGCACAAGCCAACCGCAACCACACTTATCTTTCTTGCTAGAACCATCGGCATACACCTCATAGCGCACACCTTTAGCCTCATCAACAATCATCTGAGCAACAACCTCCAAAGAGTCATTGCTCATCACCTTGGCTATTTGCTTGGCTTTCTTCTTCATAAGCGATTAAATCAAACCTCGTTCCTTGAACTCATTCATCAATGGAGTTGCCAAGACCTCAATATCTGGATGAGGCTTTCCTGTCGTTCCCTTTGAGCGCAAATCAAAGAAATGAAGCCAATCACTCACGAATGCGGTATGAATCAGCTCCGTATTGGTATCAAGAGGAAGAATAGTTCTCGCATCTTGTGGTTTCAAACCATCATCCTTAACCAAAGACAAATACATCATTTCACATACTCTATTGGCAAACCACCATTTCTCTACCGGACTCCAATGCTCATAACTACCGATGTTCTTTGCAAGGTCTGCAAATGTTCCACCATCATAAGAGGATGGATTAGCTGAACTATCATCACTAACCCACTTTGGCTTGTTGATAGCAATCTCGCCTCCGAACTTATCTTTACTATAGTTGCAATATCGGGTGCTTTGTTCCGCTACGGAATCAACACGATGCCTGTTAGCCTCTCTACTTACCGCAATCTGAGTAGTAAAGCGGACGGTTATTCGTTTCTCATGCCATTCCGTAGGCTCGCAGATATAGTCCAAGTCGTCAAACCATTCATTCTCAACTATCACTCTGTAGTTGGTCGTAATATAGTAATCGTTACCTATCTGCATCACCTTGGAATACTTGTTCTCACGATAGTGTTTGACCAGTAGAGACTCCGGAACAAAGAAGTCATTATCGTAAGCTACATGGAGGTAAATCGTTCCATGCTCACACATGGCAAGATGGTTGCTGCTTACCATACGCTCAACGAAAGGCTTTGCACTGTCTTTGTCTATCTTCATACTTGACGCATAGCAAGTGCGACCGCACAACTCTATCTGCTTGTAAACTCCATCCATACCCTCGCCTTGGGATAGGATTTCATATTTCGGTTCTAATATCTTCATATCCTTATAAGTTTGAAATTCGACTACAAAGATAACTATTATATTCCACTCTACCAAAAATTAGCATTCAGTTTAACAACACTTATCTATATTGTGAAAAACAAAAACTTTCACCATAAAAAAAAGAGGAGAGTGCATCACGCATTCCCCTCCTTCTCGATTATATATCAATATTACTACAGTTGTCTTAGTGTGTCTCACCGCTTGCAAACATATCTACTTGCTTGGAAGACTTGTAGCCGATGATTTCCAATACCTCCCCAAATTTAGAATCATACCAATGTGGTTGTGTTTGATTCATATTCTTCTCATTGATGTCGTTCTCACCATAAGCCAATCCTTTCTTGGTAATCTCACAATACTTGTGTACTTTGTTCGTACCCTTGCGCTCTTTTAGTTTCAATAATCCTGCCTTTACCGCCAACTCATTGAACTTTCGAGCAGACAAGCCTACACCATGAGATTTCAATAACTCCGTAGCGGAATGCTTTGCACCATTCGGTGCGCTCACATAATCAGGTGTCGGCAACCCTAATGGTTCAGCAATTTTCTTAGCCATCGCCAATTTGGAAACATCGCTGAGGTTCAGATAACCAGGAAGAAAGTTCAACCACTTCAGCTTGATGTCAAAGGAATCGGAAGCCTTCTTGTCCAGCTTCTCCTGCTCGTACTTGACTCTGGCAGCTTTCTCGACTTCGATGAAGTACTTACGGAACAATCTACCTTGCTCATTGTTCTCAATCATACACAACTCCTTTGCCATATCCAAAGATAAGGCATACTCAATACGACTTCGACCACCATTTGAGTTTTCCATAATTTTGTGGAAAACTTCAAAATCTTGATTTTCAACGAATCCATACTTTTCTATGCGATTTTTAATCCATGTTGAAAAGTCTTGCTTACTGCCCAACTTTTGGTGCAGCTCCCTTGCGTTCACGGCTTGTTTGCCGTCATGCTCGATAATCTCTACAACTTCAATACCTCTCTTTTCATTGTTAAGGAACTCTGAGACTACTGGTAAAGCCTCTACATTTACATCAGTTTTGTTAAATTCTAATGTCATTTACCTAAAATTTAAATTGTTAATAATTATATTTGGCTGTGGTGGAAACGAAAAGCCCCATCCGCTAAAGTCACGAGTGCGGACAGGGCTTGTGTCAACCGTCCACTTATGTAAGGCGATGAACGGAATGACGAAGCTCCACGCTTGGAGCTAATGAAAATATTTATTTTGTAAAATTGTTCAAATGTCAGTCAGTCGTGCGCCTTACTTCACAACCTTGTTATTTCGGCTGCAAAGTTAATGCTATTTTCTTTAACTTGCAAACGCTTTAGTGTTTTGTTTAAAACATTAACGTTTGTTTTACTTTGGAGGACTTCTGTCCTCGCCAGCACGACCAACCATTGTGGCACGATGCTGCACATTACTTCTTCTTTCCATTGCTCACGGAATTTAATTGTTAAACATCAAAAATAATGTGCAGTTGTTTCGGTGTGCCTCACCTTATATATTGTTACGCTACCATTGATAGCATTTCTTTAGATTGCATCTGAATCCATTGGCAAGCATCCTTGCGGAAAAAGATGTCAGAATCGAACCGCTTTCCATCCACGATAATGTGGCTACCCTTACACTCGAACTTGTGGTTTCGGGTCAATGGTATCAAAAGGTATGTATCACCCTCTTTCTTGTCGTACACAAGCGTCAAATCCGTACCGATAACTAGTGATACCACCTTGCGCTCATCTGAGCTTAAAACGCCAATCTTACCATCATGCTCAACGTAAAGAGCATCCTTCAAATTCTTATCCATATCTCTTAAATATTTAATGTTCAAAGTCCGGTGCAGTTTAGCGTGTGCCTCACGAAATCTATTACAAGTCACACTCGTATGAGTATTGCTTTTTCAGCTTGTTCAATGCGTTCTCGGTAACGTAGTAGATGTTATCGAAATACTCGCTTTTCTTGATGCTCCGGCTTTCCTTCAGCTCTACCTTGTGATTGAATGTCACTTCGTAGCGGTTTGCGATGCTTGTAATCAAGAAATCGACCTCACGCTTATGTCTGTCCAGATCGGTCTCTTTATACTCACCACGCTTGATAAATGCGTCCTTGTTCGTCTCTTCGATGGTTGCAACCATGTTGCCTTGCATCACGATAATCTTTGCACTCATATCTAGTTTCTTTTTAAATCCTTAATAACCTTGTTAAGCAACTCTAATCAAGTTGTAGTTCTTGAATTGTCTCCACTCGCCCTTAACTTCATCCCAATACTTTGTGCAGTCCTTGCAAGCGTAACCCTTGCCGTTTGGAGTGTAGTCAATATGACTCTCCATCAAAGTGCCGAAAGCCTGACGAATCTCACCATTCATTTTCTGAAAATAGAACTCAACGACCTGCTTTTTCATGCGAGCCTTCAGCTTGATAACCTGCCAAGCTTGCTTCAAGCATTCTGCCCAACTCATATAAGCACCTTTAAGCTGAAAGGCTCTGTGTGCCATATTCATCACTTCTCTCATCATATTCTTAAATGTAGTAGCCATAATCTTTCAATTTTAAACGTTAAACTTAAATTACTTACTTTGCAAGTCCGATGCTCTCACGCAAGAAGCTCTTAGCCTCATCGTTGTTCATATTGAGCTTTATTGTTATCATATTCAACATTCTATCAACGTCCTTTTGGGTATTTATCCTGTTGCTTACGAACTCTATCATAACGAACTTCTGAATCAAGTTTCTTCTTATCATTGAAGTAGTCATATTGCTATACCGTTTTACGAGTGCCGACTCGGAGGTGCAACCTCAGCTAAATTAATAATGTTATTGTGACCTTTGTTTCTTAATCACAATGCAAAGGTAACATATTTACGTTACACTACCAAATATTTTAGAAAGAAAATGTAACGTATTTAAGTTAATTAACAGATATTCGTTTGTAACGTACTATTCTTTAAACTTCGTTAATACTTTTACGTATATATGCTACATTTCAAATATTATTCTTATCTTTGCAAGAAAATAACAATGTAACGTATTACGTATTATGAGATTTAAAGATGTTCTTAATAAATATGGTGTAACGCAACAAGACTTAGCAGACCGGATGGGTATGAATAGAGTTTCGGTTTCTCGTTTACTTAGCGAGAAAAACGACTTGCGTATATCAACTATCGAAAAAATAGCAAACGCTATAGGCTGTCCTGTAGCAGAATTGTTTGATAAGCAGAACAATGTAGATGCTATGAGTGATTTCATTGCCCTAATAAAACAAGGTGGTGAGTTATATTCCGCATCGTCCATTGCTGAGGCTAGGGACGTGCTGGACAAGTTGGAAAGTGTTAAGTAACGTAAGGAACATTCCTTACAAGTATTAATAATTAAAACTTTTACGACTATGACAGATTTTTTCAATTTGAGAGGTGCAGCGGTATTCCGTGTTCTCTCGTTAATTAGTACAGTAGCACTATGGTTAACTATCTTATTGTTTGCCATCGGCTTGATGATGGGCTTCTTTGGAGAGCAGGAAACGAAGGCGATAGGATGGGCAATGGTTGGATTCTCAATCTCTTCCTTTATCTCTTGCCTATTCATGTTCGGCTTCTGCTATCTGATTAAGATAGCTAAGTCTTACGACAAGGATGAGCAAGAGAACAACAAGGAAATAGTATTCCAATACAAGGGCTACAAAGGCACTTTCACAAAGGATGACAATACTGGAAGGTTTGATGGTCACATCATTGGGACAAGTTATTCCTACTCTGGCTACAGCCTTTCAGAGACAGAACTTGCATTTCAAGCGAGAGTTGACGAATTACTGGAAGAAAAGAAACTATAAAAAAGAAAGAGGAGCGCATCATACGTTCCTCTTCTTTGTTTACAATCTACTCATCTTGTCTTTTAATTCGTGAATATCATTGAATGCTTGCAGCATAGGCTTATGCCATCGCTCTTGTCGCTCATCAATCGACTGCAAGTACATCAAGCTTTGTGCAAGGATAGTCCTATCCTCATCAACGGCTAACCAAATGTTACCCACATTACCCATAATAGTATTCACGCTAGCTGTTAGTAAGCTACCCTCTGTGCCACCATCACGAGCCGCAATAGCATCCAACTTGGTATTTATGAGCTTTGTTTCCTCATACGTTCCCTCTGTAGCAATTTGTACCGCTGTGAAACGACCATTCAACTCTTCTCCTGTGTCTTGGCTCATTGATTCAAAAGAACCGGAAGAAGCGGACTGCTCGTAAGATTGCTTGTAACCCGTAATATCAGCAATATTATCACGAATAGCCAAACCCTCTTGAACTATATTATCATACTCTTCTTTAAGATTATTCAATTCGGTTGGCGTGAGCTGCCTTCCTCCATTCTCCTTCATCTTGTTTGCCCAGCTCTCATAAAGAGGCTTAAGCTTTTTATTCATAAGGTCTCCCAAAGCGAAGTTAAGCATCGACTGGTTGAGCATTGTAGTGAAGTCATTAGAAAAATCCTTTGCAGACTTACTCATATCCATAAGATTGTTTATGAAATCACTCTTCATCGAATCAAAGGTTGTTTGAGTCAAATTCTCATTGATTTGCTCCGTCAACTCCTCTAGTTTTCCCGCCAGTTCTGTATATTGCTCCCAATATTCCGTCTTATCATACTTGCCTTGGTCGGTCATGTTCTTCCATACATCCGCATTATGTGTACGAATATCAGCCATCTGCTCTGGAGTGAGCTTGTATATATCTTCCAAGGAATTGACCTTGTTTATCGAAGAATTAGTATAACCACCCCTTATCTTACTTTGCTCAGCCAAAGTCTTATTGATTGCCGCATAATCTTGTGCAGAAAGATTCCAATAATAAGCATTTGAATGGTGTGCCCCATGATACCCCATCTGTGTTTTGAGAATATCCATCGTTTGGGTGTTAACCTGTTTTTGAGCATCGTAAGCAGCATTATAGTTGCTAACGGCTGTATAACCGGAAGATTTGTCAATAGACTCTTTTAACTTATCAATGGAATACATCAATCTGTCATTGCTCTCGGTCAGCTCTTCTGTTTTCTTCGCAACTTCTGCACCATTACCTCCACCAATACCGAACATCTTACTCAACGAACCAATGGTTTTTATTCCATTCATAGCTGCGCCTATGTAGTTTCCGCTTGCAAAATCAGAAAAGGCTTGTGTTCCACTGTTCAATGCATCCATTCCGTTATTCACAGCTTTACCAAAGCCTGTGTTTCCGAGACCCAAAGCATCGACTAATCCAGGAAGGTCTTTCAGTTTCTCTTGGATTTTTCTTAACCCCTCAGCCCATTCCTCGATAGTATCGTGCAAGCTCTTCTTTGCGGCATCCTGCTTTACCTTGGCTTCTTCCTGTGCCTTTCCAACTTCCTTTGTTGCCTTTCCGACCTTAACCTCTGAAACCGCCAAATCATCAAAAAGCTTACGTAACTTCTCCGTTTGGCTTACACTGAGATTCTTGGTAGAACCCATAAGTTTGTCCTTATTGGCAGAAGTGATATTACTGGTATCTATGTTAACCCCACTTTCCGCAAACACACCTTGGATTTTTCTCCTTTGGCTCATGTTATCAGCCTTGGCATCAAACTCCCCCTTTCTAGCTTGTGCCAATCGGTCTTGCGCATCCTTCGCCTCATCAATAAGCCTACGGTGTTCACGGACTGCATCATTAACCAATCCCCATCTATCCTTCTGCTCGGAAATCGCATCATCAATCTTGTAGATTTGGTCAGATACGGTTTTCATGTCATCAATTTCCAACGTACCCGAACCAAGCAACTCCTTCATCTTCTTGCGAAGGTCTTCAAGATAAGGAATACTCAATCGGTTCATATCCTGAAAGACAACATCCCAATTGATAGAATCCTTGAAATCCGAAAAATTCAACTTCTTCAACTGGTCGTTCATCTCCATTTCAGCGTTCGCTGCACCAAAAGTATCTCCCTTTTCTCTTGCAAGGTCTATCTTGTCCGTGTATTCTTTTAGAATAGCATAACGTTGTTGTTCTAAGCTGCCGTATTGCTTCATGAAATCCAACATGTCCCTAATCTCTGCTTGCTGGATTTCCTTCAGCTTTAATTGCCTCTGTTTCTCAATCAAGGCAATTTGGTCTTCAGAGTTCTGTCCAATGGTCTTTCCTAGATGATTACCCTTGTCGTCAACCATTTGTGTGCCCAATACCTCTTTGCGGTATTCCGCATCGGACTTACCCTGTTTCCACATGCTGGCTTTACGACCTTTTCCCGAATTTACCCATACGATCTGGTCTTTCTTCTTCTTAGCCTCAACGAGTTTGTCAATCGAATCCTCTATAGCCTTTTTCTCCTTGTCTGAAGACATATTAATTTGAGCAATCTCCTTTTCGGTCTCATTCTTAATCAATTCTGTTCTTCGCTTTGACAACTCATCACTGGCTTTCTCCGAATAGGATGAAATAGACTTGGAATAGTCTTCCTCAGCCTTCTTGCGTTCATACGCTCTTGCTTGTGGGTCATCCGTTGCACCTGTTTTCTTAGGTGTTGTTTTCTTAGGTGTAGCTTTCTTTGTCGTTTCCTTCGGCTTATTTGCATCGGCTTTTCTTTTCACCTCTCTATCTTTCAGAATAGAACCAGCCATAGCGACATCAAGCCTATTGGCATTTTCGTCTCTTAGCTGATTTCCTTGCTTTGTCAGCAATTTACTTCCTTTATGATTAGTTCGGTATTGCTCTTGCCTATTTAAATCTGCCTTACGTCTATTAATCAAAGATTGCAACTGCTTATCCGTTAAAGATTTCATCCAACTTGGAATTTCTGTATCATCATAATGGATTTTCAAATTTAATCCATATTCCTGATTCCATATAGAAATAAGCTGGTCTGTTGAGGAAGTTAAGGCATCTATGCTTTGTTTATTTTGCTGAGCTACCCATTGTGACCTAGCCTGTGTATTATTCCAATCTACATTTTCAGCAGCCGCCTTCATTATCGCATCCTCTGCGTTTTTATAACTTATCTTTAATTTTGCAAGATTACTCGTATGCTCCAATATCGAATGGTCAGTATTCTCTATAGTTGCTATATTGTAATGTTGTTTTTCTAAGAACGAATCAATAGGCGCAAATGTCTTTTTAACTGCATTTGTGTAAATATTAAAAGCATCTATATGCTCCTTGTAAGACAATGTGCTATCATCTACTCTTTGCTTCAACTTAGCCAGCCTATCTAAAACCTCATCTGTTGCTATGGAATTATACATCATTTGTATTGATGTTATATCTTCCTTATCTACATGTTGCCCACCTTGATACCAATGACCGGATAAGTCTTTGCTAAAATTGTCATCTTCTTTGTTTCTTGCTTCTGTATATTGGGAAGTGGCAGACATTAAAGCATTAGCCTTTTCTCTTTCAGCATTCTCCAATTGTAAGGTTGCAACAAATTCATCATGCTTTCCTTTAAGTGTTGTTAAATTGTCCTTTTCGGCATCACACTTAATCCCGAACTGCTCGTATGTTTGGATAAGTTCTTCTTTAGCTTTGTTGTAAGCATCAGTTCCTTCCTTAGAAGACCTCATTACGTTAAGCAAGCCGTCAACTTTCGCCCTTGTGTTTTCAGCAGAATCTCCAAAATGCTTTGTGTCAAGAGAAATATCTTCCTCTTCACCTCCGAACATTGCAACGGCACTAGCAAGCGTTGTTACCAATGTTATAATACCAGTAATCGGATTTGCAAGCATAGCAGCCCACATTCCCTTTAAAGCCATAGTTGTGGATTTTACCGCATTACTAAGCATTAATTCAGCAGTTGTCATTATTTTAACACTTGCGGTATGGATGGCATTTTTTACCGTTGAAGCAGCTGTAGCTAAAGTACTAGCCTTTTTCGTAGTCGTATTTGTAGCTTGACTAACAGAATTCAACTGCGTTTGTAGTGTTGCTTGTCTCTCTTGTAATTGCTCACGAATAAGCGCAGCTCCTCTTTGCTGACTTGCAATTGTCGAAACATTTGTTTGAGCAGTATTCACTTTCTTCGCAGCGGTGGCCAAACGTTCCTTTGCTTCTAGTGCATTCACGGCATTACCCTCTGCGTCAAAAGCTAAGTTTGCACCATCAGCGGTTTCCTCAACCAATTTTTGAGCCTCAGCAAAGGCATCTTGGGCATCTTGCAAATCATTCAAGGCTGCTGTATATTGTCTAGCTAACTCAATATCCCTATCATCAAGATTTGATATTTTCTCTGTGGTTGTTTTCAAATCTTCTTTAAGAGATTCTATCTTTTGTTGACGAAGTTCCTCTGTCTTTCTTTTTTCTTCATCAAGCTCTATTTGGCTTTGTGCCGTTGCTTGTTGTTGAGTTTGTAAGAGTTCACGTTTCGTCTCTAGCTGGGAACGCATTTGTGCCGAAATAACGCCCTCTTGCTCGGCTGCATCTAACCTCGCCTTTACAAAGTCATCGGAAACAGATGTATCTCCAACAATACTTGCCAAGTCTTGTTGTTTATTTACTCGCTCTTGCTTTTTATCCTTACCCAGCGACTTGTAGTTAGAGTTTTCTAGGTCTTGCAAACGCTTGATTTCTGCGTCAATTCCCTTCATCATATCATCGGCTTTTTGAGCTTCCTCTGCTTTGCGAATAGAAGCAGCCGCCATTAATGATGCACGATAAGAACCAACAGCTACTGTAGCAACGCCAATAACTTTTATTACCTCTTGCCAATTCTCTACCATAGCAGAAATAATTGACAATCCACTAGAGAACACGCCCTCGGATTTTTTGCCGATTTCGTTAAACATCTGTTGGATAGAGTCGCCAATGTTACTCCACTGACCCTCCAATGTCTTTGATTGTTGCTCCATCAGGCCTCCGAAACGACCGCCAGCTTGCGTCATGTTGGCGATAGCTTCCTTGAAGATGTCTGATGTGACTTTTCCCTTAGAAACAGACTCTTGAACCTCAGTTGTATTTTGGTGTAAAATTTTACCCAACTCTTCTGCCAAAGGAACACCTCTGCCCATAAACTGACGCAAGTCCATTGTAAACATTCTTCCTTGCGAAACGGTCGTTCCGTACAGATAAACAAGTTCTCCAAGCGGAATGTTCAAGCCCGAAGCAATGTCACCTAGCTGAACAAGAGTTTTATTAACATCTTTCGCTTCCGTTCCGTATGCCAAAAGTTGTTTTGCTCCGCTCGTAATACTGGACATGTCAAAAGGCGTATGAGCTGCCGTTTGGATAAGTTCGTCCATCAATTGCTTAGACTTATCCGCACTACCAAGCATGGTATTGAAAGATATTTCAAGTTGCTGGAATTGGGAACGAGTATTGAAAATACTACTTGTCAGTTGTTCAAATCCTAAACCGCCAAGCAAAGCAGCCGAAAGCATGTGAGCATCGCCAGTAACTCTTTGGAACAAGCTAGACATACCCTCTCCGGCAGTTGGAGCGGACTTCATACGTTCTATCATTTGGCTCATGCTATCGGTCAACATATTTGTTGCCTCTTTTGCCGGATTTGCTGAACCTGCATACAAAACATACTCATTCCGCATATTCTCCAAGGTCTGACGAGCACCGACAGCACCTCCTTCTAAGTTCTTCAACTGAGCTGTTTGACCTGCCAAAGAGCCTTTTAAATAGTCAATATTCTTCTGTAAAGAATCTATGGATGACTTATCCGTTGTAACTCCTAGAGTTAATCTCTTGTTCGTGATTTGCTGTTGGATTTTCTCTATTCGGTCTTTGGTAGCTTGCATTTGAAGTTCATAGCTATAAACTTCCCTTGCGGCTGCTTGCATCTTCTTATTAAACTCAGAAGACATCACGTAAGCGGCTCTTGAAGCAGCTTGCGTTAAATCCTTTAAGCGATTGCTTGCATCTGCATATTTTTCCGTCAAATCCGCAACAATAGCTGGGTCGGTTGACTTATTGGTCTTCAACAACTCAGCCCTCAACTTTTCACACTCGGAACGAAGTTTCGTAACCTCCTCGAAATTCGCTTTGACATCGAATCTTAATTCTGCCATATTTTATGTTTTATTGGCAAAATTAGCTAATATTCAAAGGAATAACGAAAGAATAAAGGCGTGCTATTTCACAAAAGATTTAAGTGCAAAGATTAAGGTATAGTTACAAAAAGCCTTCCACATTCACATGCAGAAGGCTCGGTTGTTTACTTATTTTTCTTCTATATATAAAGACCGTCAAATCACGACAGCCTGTAATTCTTTTGAAATTCCATGTAAGCAATCAAGAATTTGCTGCTTACGTTTTTTGCTAGGCTCATGGATTCCCATTGCATACTGACGCATCAGAGAAGCATTAATGCCAGCTTTCTTTGCGACACCATTTATATTCAGATATGAAAAATAATCGAAGAAAGAACCTATATCATACCGGAACTCAAACACCAATTCAGGCATTTGTTTTCCCTCTTCTTCAAGAAGCTCTTTAATCTCTTCCTTTGCTACAAAAATATCATCCATCGCTTGTTTTGCAGAGTTGCCAAATCCGACTAGATGGAAGTCTGGAAATTTATCCACCATATAGCAAGAAAAATTCTTTTCTTCTTTACACTTTTCTACTTGTATAATTACCTTTGTTGCCATAATCCCGATTCTAAACTTTAAAAAGAGGTCTTAAACCCATATCAACGTCTTGCTATATAAGCGAAAAATTGCTGGGCTTAAAGCCCAAGCAATCTTTCAAGAATACTGTCGTAAGTCTTTCGAGAAACTTCACGACTGCCGTGCCGTGGCACTGGACATTTAAGTTTTGTTGTTGGACTAAACCAAATGTCGTGATTACCACCATGCCGAACCACATAGCAACCTGCTTGGGTCAGCTTTCTCACTAATTGACTAGTCTTCATCATATATAGAAGAAATTAATAAATAAGTAAAAGACCTCTTTTGTCCTTAAGACAATGCAAAGATATAACTTTTTTGTTATATACGCAAATAAAAGGATAACTTTTTTGTTATATTAACCACAATTAACAAAAAGTCTTCTACATTCACATGCAGAAGACTCTGAGTTCTATATTGTAACAATTGAAGCCACACGCTTAAAAGGTTGCGGCTCTATAGCTTTAACGCAGACAACACGCTTTTTATTGTACTGAAACGGCTTTTAATATCATTATAGGATGATACGGCAAACATTGGCAAAGGTCTCACATTTCCAATTATCAAAGCACCTTTGCGCAAGGACTCCTTGATTTCCTTCATTGTTTGGGTGAATCCATATTCAGCCTGTTCTTCCTTTGGAACAATCACATAGCCATCACCATAGATATTTTTAAGATAGCATTTCGTTCGCTTCAACATATCCCAACGCAATTTATCTACCAAGGTCATATAATCAAACTGTTGCTTGTCCTTCGCTTGGAATAACTTCTGGACATCCTTGTAATCATCCCAACATAAAGGGATAATGCCAAACTTTGACTTCATCCATTCATGCGAAATCAATTGACCATCTTTAAATGTAGAAAGAATTTCTTCCTCCAAACTACAAAAACTAAAATCACCAACTTTATTATTTTCCATCTTATTTCCTCTATTGTTAGCTCTCTACTAAGGAATCGAACCTTAGATTACCACCATGTAGAGAGTTCTTCTCAACCAAACTGTACCCCACCGCACCAAACTAGACCTCACCAAACTCCACTAGACTCCACCCCACTACACAAAACACTACCATATCTATTTTCATTTCTAAATGTATTATTTCTTTTCTACTTTAAACGCTCCGTAAAGCTTTCTGTAAGTACCAACATGATAGCGAAGACCTGCAATCTCAGCCACCTGTAATACTTCCTCCTCGTTCAGCTGCGTCTCATCGAACCAACAAGTAACTTCCGTTGACCACTCTGGGAATATCGCTCTTGTTGCAGGGACTTTAATTGAACCTTTGATACCGCACGCTCTTGTGTCAACATAAGATATTGATGGGTCAAAATAACCCTCCTTTGTGCGACCAACTTCAAAAAGTTCTTCCGGTGTCTTGTCGTTGTCCTTGAATTGCAATACACCATCACCATAAAGGCCGAAGGAACGCTCGAACTTCTTGCCAAGCTTACGTTCTTTGGCAGCAGCTTGAAAACTGCCCTCTACGTGTGACTGTGGTAGCACATACTCACCATTACGATAATACAAGGATGCAAGGAATTGCAATCGGCAAATCTCCAACAAATCATCATCTGTCTTTGTTCGCTTGCTAGTCAATGGCTGCAAAAGTTTCTTGTACTTGTCGAATGGGTCAACTACTCTTGGATTGTGAACCATCAAAGGCTTAGTGCCTACCAATTTCAATGAAATCGTCTTCATTACTCTACATAATTATTAATTAAACACGGCAGTTTTACAGGTATGCCTCTTACCTTTGGGACAAAACAAAAGCCCCGTCCGCTTATTGTCGTGAGTAGCGAACGAGGCTAAAAGTATAGAAAAGTCCGAAGACTTCTAAATTTCTTCTTATCCCAGTAACCATGCTCACGACTTCACGGCTAAACCATTTCTGATTTCGTTTGCAAAGGTAAGCATAATTTCTGAAACACACAAATTATTTAGTGTATTTCTTTGTTCTTTTAAACTTTATTTTCTTTTAGAAACCTATTTTTAAAATTACACCTTATTATTATAATAAAAGTATCATTTCAAATAAATCCAATTTGTTGAAATGTTACTAAACGTATAACTTTGCTTTTTTGCCTTTTGCGGTTCTTTGTCAAAGTCTGCCGTAACAAACAAATCCGTTCCGTATAATTCCATATTCATTGCTTTTATTCTCTCATCGCCCTTATCTTCTTCCAATGGGGAAACTTTAGCCAATTCGCTATCAAAAGCATAAAGTTTAAAGAACAAGTCTCCTTTCTGTTTAGAATATTGCACCAATGCGCCATAAGGCTTTTTTACAAGAACAATAGCATTATTCAACTCCTTGTATTCATCACTACAGCTTTCCACAATTTTTTGCTGGTTTTCATTAGCATTTACACGCATCTTTTCCAAATGCTTCCCTAATGAGACATATACACTATCTAAAATCTTATATGCTCCATACTTATCATAGAAAGCATATCGAGATGAAACAGCATCCTCAAAATCGGAGCAAGGAACGATTTCATTCTTTGCATTCATAGCCTTTTTATTCATTATAGCAGAATTCCAATTGATAATAAAATCCGTTGCTATGAAATCCAAAGAATATATCAGTCTATTACTATTGAAGCGATAATCAGACAACGCCTTCTTGTAATTAGCCATTTTTTCAGCCTTAACTTGACTGAAATGGTACATATAGCCACCAATGCCACCACCTATCACAACGATAGCTGCGATGATGGCAATTATCAATTTCTTCTTCATATTCTAGAGATTTAATAATATATTTACATTTACTTCTTATCTAACCCTTATAAGAACAAACACTTTTGCGCTAATTTCCAATGACTTGTATTTTTGTTACAAAAGTTTTGTTATTTTACATTTCGGCTTCATTATACTCATAATCCCAGAGGAACAACTTGCCTTTGACGTTTCTAATCGGCTCATCGAACAATTTAGCATTCTTCAAGAACCAGTGATACTGAAAATCTTCAGCAAACGCATCCGGATAAGCCTCATGGAATTGAATATCATCCAACTCTACGCTGCCGATAATGGCTGACGTTGGCAATTCTTTGAAGTCTGGAATAACAATACCATGCTCTTGGCAATATTTCTTCATTGCGCTCTCCTGCCATCCGTCAAGTTTTTCAGGTTTGGCTTGGCTAGCATGAATAAGGAAACGACCACGGAACTTTCTATTCCATGTTCTGTTTTCAATGGTCTTGCAGCCGATAGCGATTAACCAAGCATACGGCTGGCGAATAGATAATACTTTCATAAGCTCATTGTTTTGTTGTTTACATTCGCAAAGGTAATAAAAACCTTCGAGAAATGCAAGAAAACTCTAATTTATTTTCATCTTTTCTAAAAATAATCTTGAAATAATTTGCATTCTCAGATATTTCAACACACTTTTGCTTGATGTATTCAGATAAATAACCATCAAGTATGTTTCTTCTGTACTTAAGGCGGTAAGAGGTTAGATCCTCTTCCGCCTTTTCTTTCTGATTCTGTCCCAATCCGGTTTAAGCACATCCATTGAGCCGACCATCGCCTTGTACTTGTCTCCAAGTTCACCCTCGTTCATAGAGGAACGGAAAGTATACATCTTGTATCGTTCATGCTCTGGCACATATAGTCCCACCATCAAGGAACGGACTCCATCTACCTCCTGCTCCGGTGCTATCAATACAAGCCCCTCGTTCATGCTTTCCAACTTGAAAATCTTTGAGGTGACAACCTCATAATAGTCTAGTATATTCATATTCTTGTCTCCTATAATTATTTTGTACGTTCAAACACTTCAATATACTGGATAGAGCTACAATCAATATATTTACGTGTAAACACTACTGCACTTCCACTCCCAATCATAAGTGTTCTGTTCTTTGTATTGCAATTGAAAGATGTTTCAATACCAATACCATTGAAGTCGAAACTTATTTTTGCTCCACCTACCAAGTTGATAGTTCCTCTAAAACCTTTGTTCTCGGCTTCGCCCAATATCACATTCACATGACCTGCATCCATATTCTTATCTAATTAATTGTTACAAACCTTCTTTACAAAATATACGAATGATGGAATCGCCATCAATGTAATCTCTACCTCCATCCTTGTCAAGTATTATCAAAAGATTTCCTCTTTCGTCTATGATAACATCATCTGTTGCAGTAAACCTCTTTATATTCTTACTGAAGTTTACATGAGATACCTGCCCATTTGCAAGTGTAATTGTCGCAAGGCAACCACACTCCTTCGCATCTTCTATAATGTTTTTGATTTCTTTAATCTTCATAACTATATTACTTTACTTCTTGTTCTACAATATCGTAATTATCCCACGTTTCGCCTTCACTATCAGAGATATGAAAGAAAGAATCTGAGACATTGCATAGATAATCATCGCAATTCAAAATCCGCTTGTAATTCTCCAAAGTGTTCATTCCTTTGTGTCTTACCGCTTTTCTAGCCTTATCTCTGGTACCGAAGACTTCTGCATCAACCTCTACAGCTTCACCCAATCCGTGTTGGTACGAAGAAATTACTACATATACTTTCATAGTTTAAACCTCCTTATTTATTACGCTACTTTAGATAACGTTTCTTTATCGATCTCAATCCACTGAGCACCATCCTTACGGAAGAAGATTTTACTCTTGAAACGCTTACCATCCACATCAATGCTATTACCCTTGCAGACAAAGGTGTGGCTCTTTGTCAATGGTACAAGAAGGTATGTCTTGCCCTCTCTCTTGCGTTCTACAAGCGTTTTATCCGTCCAAGGATAATAGATACCCTTTCACTCTTATCGTCCTTTAAAACGCCTATTTTGTCTGTGTGCTCGATATAGAGCACATTCAAGAAATTCTCATCCATGCTCTTATGCACTTAACATTTTGTTATACTTCTTCTTGTTTACACCTCTTTTCACGGCTTCATAGAGCAAAGCCAAAGCAAATGCTTCATCCTTGACTTTCAAAGCCTTCAAGGTATCTCTTTTGACGTTGTAGTTCTCATCAACCTCACACAATGGTACGTAGCCTTTGTGCTCGAAATTTCTTCGACCAATCGCCCAAATTTCATAGCCATCCGGAAACTCATTTGTCTTCTCGAATACATAACTGCCATCAATAAACTTTTCCATAACCAATTGTATTAAGTTCTTTATCTTATCTTTTCTTACTCCTCCCATCGGAAAGCGTTAGGGTCTTTTACAACTTTCTTGCTGGCTTCGTCCCACATATAACCATCATTAAACCACTTTGGGGCTTTACCATTGATTACACGTTTCGCCTCGGCTATGCTAGCATAGTCTGGTTCAACTACATTATCAATGCGAACGAATACCTGACCGAATACGTCCTCCACCTTGGTAATATGATGCCCTTTATAGAACACTTCTTTCAAACACTTAGCAATTGTCTCCATATCTTATACTCTATTTCTGATTAAAACCAAATTGTAGCATCACACCATGTGAAAATATCCCAATGATGAATGTTATCATATATCACTTCTAAGTTGTTCTCTTTTACAAACTTCACAAACATATCGTAAACCTCACCATTTACGAACATATCCATAAAGCCATCTTGAACATTATATGGTTTTACTTGTACACCAATGTTCTTCAACTCACTAACAATCTCAGAATGTAACATATTCGATTTTAATTTAAAAGTCCTAAACTAAAGGGGTGATTAAAGGCTCACCCCTATTAAAGCCTCGCCAAACACCTTAGAACGTGTATATATCTTTATGCAACTCGCAAAAAGTTGTAAGCCTTGAATTGTCTCCATGCGCCCTTTTCTTCATCCCAATAGCGGATGCAATCTCTTGCTGCTACATGACCTGTACCATTTGGAGTATAGTCAATGTGGCTCTGAAGGAGAGTACCAAAGGCTTGTCTTACCTCACCATTCATCTTCATAAAGAAGAACTCTACTACTTTGGTCTTCATCGCTGCCTCAAGCTTTACGACCTGCCAAGCCTGTTTCAAGCACTCAACCCAAGACATTGAGCTTGATTTCAACTGATAGGCTCTATGTGCCAACTGCATTACCTTTCTCATCTTGTTCTTAATTGAAGTAGTCATATCCTCAAACCGTTTTACGAGTGCCGACTCGGCTGCATAACAGCAATTAATAGTTAAACTTTAAAGCCTTTATCTCTTAAAGACATTGCAAAGGTACGAATATCTTCTCATATTACCAAGAGAAAATACGAAAATCTTCTTATATTTAACCTTTGTTAGTACGAATATATTCAAACCACCATATTTATTCACATTTATTAGTAATATTCTCTTCTTACTTTCGTAATTTAATCGTACCTTTGCAAACGAATAAGTTCGTACAATCATTTAATATATATATATAATATGTATAGACTAGAAGAAATATTAAAGCAAAAAGGCATCACAAAGACTACTTTTGCTAAGATGTTAGGGATAACCAAGCAAAGTATCCCTAACATTATCAATGGCAACCCTACAAAAGCGAGGTTGGAAGAAATAGCACAACTTCTTGGTATTCCAACTTGGCAATTGTTTGTTGACCCAAAAGACATCTACTGCGAGTGTTCGCCTAGGTCTAACTTCTGTGCATTTGTCCGCTCAGAAAATGGAGATACATTTGTAGCGTCTTCCTTGCAAGAACTTCGTTCTATTGTTGACAAGCTGGAAACTTCTTCAAATATGAAATAGAGCCAACCAAGTTAGCTTGTCTTCTTTGGGGTAAACCTATTAATATGGGAATCAATTAAAGGAGGATTATCCTCCTTTAAATGTTCCTTTATCCACTTTTCATATGCTTTTACATTATAAAATGAAATAATTTTATTTACCGCTTCTTTACGTAAATCCTTTATGTATATCTCTAACATTGTTAATACCCTAGAACAACGATAAATTGCATAAAGATGAATTGTTTCATTCAACGTATTACCCATTATTGTTTGCGAATATCCGGATTGCGAAATATTAAATGCATATTTCTTACCTATTCGCCTAAACTTCAAAGAAAAAGATGTCATTTCCCTTATCGTTGAATTTAACCCCAATGGCATAAAAGTGCAAGTTTCAGCAGAATATATTCTTCTTCCATCTGCCAATAAATCTTTGTCTATCGCAAAGCCATTTTTCCACCATTTATCATGGAATTCTTTAAATTTCAAAAAATCCTTCCATTCATTAGAGATAGTAACATCATGCCAACAACCTGTACCGATACGTCCAAGTATTTGATTCCAACAAAAATAAGCATGACTTTTCTTTAATTCGTAGAATTCTTCAAATGTATCTGCTTTTACATACCCCTTTCCTTTTATAAAAATAGAAAAACTCCCATCAAGAATTTCTCTTATTCTTGCACGTTTCATAAAACCTTGTTCGTAAGCTCTTACGTATATAACCCCACGTACTACAGCTTCAATTTTGTAAGGGAATCCCTCTACAGAATAATACACTTTATTTTTATCAATTTCCATAATTTTTCAGTTTTTTGTGTGACTCACTTTATGTATGCAAAGATAAGCAAAATTCTTTAGACAACAAAGAATTTTGCTTTAATAATAACAACTCTTTTGCTTGATTTTAGAACTTTTAATAGCGAACCCATCGTTTGATACATTGGTACGTATTGCCGAAATCCTAGATGTGCCAATTTGGAGGCTATTCTACAAGGAGACACCAAAGGAGCTACAACCAGAGCAGCCATCCATTCCGCAATCTCCGGCAATCATCTGCCCTCATTGCGGCAAGCCTATCGAGCTGGAGATTAAGGCAAAGGAGGGGAAATGATATTCCTCTCCTTCTACTCTTCTATTCTTTCTCCTTCAAAAAGCCTATACCTGCATGAACATTACCCAACTTATACCAAGACTGATCTAAAGTCATAACATAACTACTGAAGGATTCTTCCCCAATATCAAGGGTGAAGTCTTCATCTACATCTGGCTCTCCATGTCTTACGTACCCCTTATTCGGGGTGTATAGCAATCTATGATATGAGCCGCTCTCGCAAATATAAAGTCCGCTATTACGCCAATCGGAACTCCAAAATTCCGGTTTATTCACGTAACAAAGCATTACATCACCATCGTAAATAGGAATACTATGACTCCGCTCATCCTTTTCTCCAACAAACTTGTTGCAGTCAACATTGTCAGACTGACGGATAACAGATACGATGGAGTAACCATTTCCAATAAAGTCCGCTATATCCACATATGTTCTTTGCTCTCTAAGGTCAAATTCCTGTTGGCTTCTCACGCCATCTTTCTCAAAGATTACAAGTATTCTTGTGTACTTATCACCAAAATTGACCATACTTAGAATCAAGCCATTGTTCATGTAAGACGCATAAGCTTCTTTGGCTAGTGTTAATACACGTTCTAGATATTCCAATGGCTTGTATCTAACTAACCAAGACTGACCTTTATGCATCTTTTGCAAGTACGAATACATGTTCATCGCCTCGCATTCATCTATTCCATGCTTCTTGCAGACCAACTTAAACTTATCCGGATAAACACTGGTTACAAGTCTATCCAATTCGTCCATAGCTTGCATAGCCTTCAAATAATCATTCGCTTCCATTTTACTAATCTTTAAGTTTTTCAATTATATAACCACGACCTGTATAGGTACAAGTCAAGCCAAGATGATACACTAGTTGATGCAAAAGCCACCATTCCTCAGTGAACGGCAATCTATCACACTTCACAAACTCATCTTCATCCTCAAAATCAGATGCCTTTTCCAATATTTCTTCCTTTGTCATTGCTTATATTGTTTATTCTTAAATACTATCAAATACACCATCCGCAACGACCAACGTACAACTCGCTTTCTAGTTCGTTACAGATGTCATAATATTCTTTATCCGTTATATTATAGCGGTTTAGTACTTCCTTTGTTGGAGGCTTTGGGTCAAAGTGCATATCGGCACAAGCATAAGGCTCTGCATCTTGAGCATGATGGTCATACATATCACCAAAATCATTTTGTTCGGCATTCTTTCCGTTAATTGTGAATACCTCTGTACGGCAAGGTAATGCATGATTCGTTTTTATCTTTAATTCCATATCTTAATATATTTAAGCTACTATTCAAAACTAAAAATTATACAACTCCCTCTTAAGTTTAATCCTAAGTTCTTCCTTCATTTGCGACACTTTATCATAAGAATCGTAATATCGTCCGTAGTTGTTATAATTAGACCTATCTACACAATGCAGCCCGATAATAAGTAATTCTAGCTCATCATCAGTCAAAGAAACTTTTTTCATACTCCTACTTCTTTTGATTAAAATACTTTTCCAACTCTCGAAGAATGAACAGCCCTCCTATCTTGAAAGACTGCTCTATCACTACTCGATGTTCCTTAAATTCTTTTTGGCTTCTTGAAAACCGAAACGCCTCGTTCTCTAATACAAGTACAAACTTATTAAATTCTGCCTCGGTCATTTGCTATCACCTCCTTTCTTAGGAAACAATTCATCCAAGTAGAGCCAACGAATAATAATCCGTTCTGGATTTATTGGCTTGTAACCACATTCCTTCCAACGTATCTTTTCGTATGTAGCCTCTCTGATATATATTGGTGGATTTATCTCACCATTAGGCTTATATACATACAAGATTCGTCTATCCAAGTCAGGAGCCTCAATTGCATCATGCCACAAGTTGCTCAGAAACTCATTGATTATTTTGTCTTTATTCTTCATATTTTCATTCTTCACTAAAATATTTTTTAACAAACGCTCGTTCGGTGAGCCATTTCCCTAACCCTACTCTAAAGTAACGCTTTGGTTTGCCTTTCGCAAACCCATATTCGTCACGAGGTGTATTAACACTTAGGTATATCTTAGGAACATTGTCCACCGACACGTATGCGGTTATATATTCATCCGAGAATGCCCAATGCTGAACTTCACGGAACTTTACACTCTTAAAGAACATTTCTTTCATAAACCACCGTTTTAATCCTTGTAAATAGCATCAAGAATGCTTCTGAAATTCGGATTACCAATAACAGCTTGGGCATCTTCTTTGCTTCGGAAACAGACAACACCATAATTTGTTTCAAATTTAGTTTCTACAAACAAATTTCCTAATTTGCCTGCTATGATTACGTATTTACTTTCTCCTGCATCACTCCAGTTTGGCTTCCAATCACCATTATAGTACTTTGCTATATCCATAAGCCTATCATATGCTGCAATTTTCTCTACATTACAATTAGTAACATTCAATACGACAGGTCTAAAACAATGGTCTCTTAAAGAACATACAACATCCTCATAGCTGAGGGGACTCTTTTTGAATGCTATAACACCAGCTTTTAAGTCACTTTTTTCAACGTCCACTTCCATTCCTTCAGGAATGTCTAGGACTAATTTGTTATCTTTAATTTCCATATCTCTTTTTCATTTTAGAAGTTTTTATATTCAAAATCTACACCGAGAATTTTACGATTAAGCATTGCTACATCCATATCTCATTAATTTTAAAACACTACGTCGAAGGTCTCTCGGTTTGAACGGATTCTTCTTCAATATTTTATTTCGCATCTTGCGGATTTCCCACTTCTGTGTAAGACGCATAGCCTTTAACAAACGATGGTCTCCGGCTAGCTTTCCTGCATCCGTTTTGCCACAATAATAGCCTTGTCTATAAGCCCAATATCGGGTTTTATAGACTTCCTTCATTATCTTCTTTGCTTGTCTAATCTTCATATACTAATTATTTTTATAAATTTCACATGTCCCCTCATAAATAGTGTTATTACTATAAATGTCATTATATTGCGAAATGGAAACCAATTCGTTTGCCTTCATTTCCCGGAGAATGCCATCATACACACTTTCTATTGCTCTTCTCTTCAATTGCTCCATGCCAGATTTGTCACGGCAATAATATTGCATTTCAAAGCTTGACATTGCAACTCTTGAATGAAGCTTAATAACTTGTGGCTTTATGTATCTAACCTCTATCTTTGGTTTGATGCCTAGTTGGTCAGCTAGCCATTGCTTCCATTTTGGCTTAACATCTTCTCCATCCAAACAAACAAGCAGGATGTAGATAAAGCTCATACTAAGATATAAAAATTCTATATTCATACACTACTACTTTTTTGTTAATCTTATCGCCTTTGTGATGCGGTGGTCTTTAAAACGCAATTGGTCAAATTCTAACTTATACCAATATCTTCTTGACCACCAATAATCATTCCGGCTCTTCAAAATCTTCTTGGCTTGCCTTGTTTTCATCTTGCACCTCATTTTTGGCGTTTTGTAAATACGTCAAGCAATCCTTTCCGATAGTTCCTACCGCCTTGGAATAATCATCCTCGTATAATGATTCGTTACCATCATACCTACTAAGATATTTCTTTCTTTTTATATCAGCACCATCCATGATTTTAAGCTTTGCCACAATCACTTCATTACTGGTTGCCTTGCCAAGAAACCACAACATGTTAGTTAATGCCAACTTGTTTGGTTCATAAGCGTCAACATTAGACAATTCTGACAGCCTTCCTTGAATGTATCTCGTTAGTATCTTTTTGTAATTCATACCTTGTCCTCCTTATCGGGCTTGCTTACCCACATAGTTTCGTTTTCCAACTCTTCAAGTGCTTTTTCAAGTTCCTCAAATGCTTTTGACTTTTCTCTATATCTCTCATCAGGAGGTATCATCACACCATCAATAGCACTACGAAACCTGTTTCTAGCACTGATTAATAATAACTTTACTTCATTTAAAGTATTTCGTTTGTAGAACTTTGGGACTCTGCTAACCTGCCACCAAGAACAGCATTCATCACTCCAAGGTTCAATCCACACAGGTTCTTTTGTGTCTTTATCTTGGCAGTATACAATTCCACGTACTTCATCATTCAGCAAGTAAGCCTCTACCTCAAAATCCAAATCGTCTAATGTTGTATAAGTCTTGCAATACTCATTACGTTCCCTAGTGCCTTCTCTTACGAACAACTCAAAATCGTTAAATAAATCTATTTTGAGTATCTCTAGGTTGTTGCTTTTAAGAACATCTAGAAGTGACTCCTTAACGTTCATTTTGCTCATTGCTTATCCTCCTTGATTACTGGTTCTTCGATAATGTATTTACCTTCAATTTCAAATGGTAAAACGTTAGTAACATTTGCTCTGTAAACTTTACCATCTAAAGCCTTAAATAAAGGATGAATAACTGTAGGTAAATGAGGAACGCATTTATTGCAATGATGCACAACCTCAAAATGACCTTTTGAGCCATCACGCAATTTGCTTTCACAACACTCACAACTACCTATTCTATATTTGAAATATGTACGTGATAAAGCAGCTTCTTTGCCACAAATATCACATTTTCCAAATTCCATGTCTGCCATATTTTCTTCTTTTTACCCTCTCCCTGTTGCCAAGGAGAGGGTGGTTAGTTACTTAGATGGCTCAGTATATGATACTGGCTCCCATACATCGTAAGCTGTCAGTAAAACTGGAGCGATAACAGATGGGGCGAAGATGATAGATGCTACAACATCTGGAGCGTTCAACTCGTAGTTAACACCCTCTACTTTGTTTTCCTTACTAGCCCAGCCATAAGGCTTTACTGTAATCGTAGAGCCATCTTTCTTTCTAAAAGTCTTCTCGCTAGAGCAAGAAGCGAACAAACTTGCAACGACTAAGGCTGCCAAAATAATCTTTTTCATGTTACTTATATTTAATCCCATAAGGTGTGGTTAGTTAATTATTTCGTAAATTCTATCATATATTGTGCAAGCACAGAACCTACATAGCATAATGTCATAAGTATTGCTGTAACTGATGCAATTACAATATCCACTGTTCTCAACTTCGGTGTTGCTGACCAAAATATTGCACTAACTATCAAAAAGATAGTTCCTAAAATTGTTAATAATGCTACCATATTTCTATCTATTTATATCCTTGCGGATGGTTATTTCTAAAGCTCATCAAACTCTTTTTGCAATCTCTGTTTTGTTTCATTCAGAAGCTGATTGAATTTAGTTCCAAATTCCCTATCACACTGTGATAGCTCCCAAATGGCATCAGCAAGTTTACCATTGTATGAATTTGAAGACATAGCTAAGAGTTCATCTACTTTAGGAATCAAACTCTTGGCTAAGATATTTGCTCTTTCTAATTTGTCTATATTCATTGTATATTACTTTTTTTTATTATCTTTGCATAGAAATTCAACATCAGGGTGTGGAATAAGACCGAGTTTTCATTAGCTTTGCAAGCCGTAGAATATGTTCCGTCCCCACACCCTTACATCAGAACCTGGATAGTTCAAAGGGCATAGACCCCGTATTCGCAATGATAGCTCATGATGTATCGATGTTTGTTTAATTATAAATATTATGACTATGACTTACGTAGGAATTGACGTCAGCAAAGCAACCTTCGTTGTTGCTTATTCATCTGCCAAAAGCAGTGAAACCAAAACTTTCAAGAATACCACAAAGGGTATCCGAGAGTTTATCCGAACCATCTCTCCAAAAGAGAACCATTGTGTGTTAGAAGCAACAGGCAACTACAGTATGCTGCTTGTCTATTTGCTCTCCAAGGCAGGCGTTACTGTCAGCATGGAAAATCCTCTGAAGATAAAGAACTTTGCTCGTGTCATGCTCTCTGTTGTAAAGACAGATGTGATTGATGCTCGCCTCATTGCCTTGTATGGTGAGAGAATGCAACCAGCTCCATTCAAGCTCCGTAGTGATTCCCTTTTGTTACTCAAGCAGAAACGCACTGTATTACGTCAACTGAAGAAGCAGCTTACCGCTAACAGAAACCTTGAAGGTTCACTTAAAGTCCTGCCATTCATTGATTCCAAGTGCAAGAAAGTCTTAGAGAAGACTATCAAGTTTCTTGAGAAACAAATCGAAGAAATGGAGGAAGAGCTAACGTCCTTGGCAGAGATAGAATACAAGAAGCAGATGAATTTACTCACTTCCATTAAAGGAATAGGAGCAACCCTTGCAGCTGCACTCATCATTGCCACAGGCGGATTCACCTACTTTGATAATGCTAAGCAACTTACCCGATATTTAGGGTTGTCACCTACTTACCAACAGTCTGGTACGTCAGTCAATGTCAAAGGGCACATTAATCGTAACGGAGATGCTTACCTACGTAGTCAGCTTTATATTGGAGCTATGGCATCATTGCGGTGCAACACAGAATGCAAAGCATGCTTTGACCGCTTGCGATCAAATGGAAAGCCTGGAAAGGTCGCTATTGTCGCTGTTGCCAACAAACTTATCAGGCAAGCCTTCGCTGTTGTTACACATGAGAAGAAATATATAGATGGATATAAGTCTGTAAAGCCATAAAACCATCTCTCCGTTTGGGGGACGCCTTGGCGGCTAGGGGCTGAGATATCAGTCCTGAAGACCCTCTATGTGCCTACGAAAAGCATATTTATGCTAAATTTCGTTAACCGTATTCATTTTTATTATTATAGTTCATATTCTATATATTTATGCCAGAAGGCGTTAAACATCAAACTATATAAGACAAGCTGATACCCAATATACCTGCTCCTAATATCATAAGTATGACTCCTTGGAGCATATATGCAAAATCTTTCAAGAACAAGTACACTCCAAATATAATCAAGACTATACCTATTATTAATATTACTTTCATACCTACACCTCCATTTCTGATGTGATTTTAAAAGCAAATAGGATATGCTGTAACTCGTGGACGTAACTGATATACCCTCCCATAATATCATTATTTATTGAAACAGACCAACTAATACCGCCGTCTGTGCAAAGTTTAATTCTTGGAATACGACTATGCGTAAAGTATATCTGCCCCTTATTCCATCCATTCTTCTCTAGAATCTCTGGAGTAAGAGGAATGGGCTTGATTTCTTGACTTGTGACTTTTGCAAAATTCCCATTCATAAATCTTATGAGATAAGATGTTTCACGAACCTCACAGATTTCTGCAATAGGTTCTTTATATAAAGATGTATATCTCACCAAGTCACCTTCAATATATTTCTGTGCCATATCTTATAATTTAAATCATAAAAACATCGTCATCAAACTCGTCCTCTTCATCTTCCGGAAATGGATAAAGAGAGAACTGGAAATTATCTAAATCTTCAATATTCTTATCTGCCATATCAGCAGCAATAATACCAAAGTTATCAGCAATACAAGAAGGTAATTCCCCATCCTCTAGCATCGTTCTAAATTTCTCGGCAGTACATTCATCAGGAACGTTAATGAGTTCTACTACTAATTTTATTGTTTTCATACGCTTTACTCCTTAACTTCTTTAAAGATTACATTCTTGTGGTCTGAGCGTTCTTTGATGCTACAAGGATATTGCTGCCATACTTCACAAAACCTCTTGCTATCAAAGAAACAACCTTTACAAGATTCTTTATCTGTCTCAGTAACTTCAAGAGTTACTCTTTCGCCAACTTTAAGCTCTTTCATATATCACTTATTTTAATTCTTTTATACCTTTTATTACAGTATCTAATTGCCATTGCTTAGAGATATGAGAGGTACAGAAACCTTCCAGCATCTTTGTAGAATCTGTGTAAGCAAGACAATCAGAACATTCTATACTATCTCCATTTACCATTACGGTATATGGGAAGCGTTTGTTAGTTGTCTCTCCTTTGAAGTAACCGACTTTCCATCTATGCCAATTATCAAATTCAAAATCTCTACATAAGACTTTAGCTCCTTTTGTAAGAGGGTTACCTAAAACATCGTTTCGATAAATCATTTTAGGAACATATTCATCAAGTTCCTCGTCAAACTCATAGCAGTCTGGGCAGTAGTGCTTATCACCAATCTCTGCCCATTCGGATTCCATTGCTTGTTCTCTAGCAGTACAGATGTCCACCCAACAGTCAATGCCATCATCCACACCATAAGTCTTTCCGCATCTGTCACATACAACAGAGTACATTGTTACTTCCTTAATCATGGTTGCCTCCTTCTATAATTAAGTTAAACAATTCATCTGCGTATATCCAACCAGTCAAATAATACGCTTTGACTTGCTCGTTCCACATTTCTTGATAAGTGTTACAATCGGTCTTGGACATCATATCGTATAGGTTGTAAAGATTTCTATAACAGCAGTCTATTGAGTATGCAAGAACTCTTCCTCTGCCAATTTGAGGAACTTCGCTAGCAGGGTGACACAAGCTCTTCTGGAATTCATTGATAGCCCACTTAACGCCATCCTTAAATAATTCTGCGCCAAACTCTTGACAGAAATGATGCTGACCATCAACCTCTGTGTCTTCATCATAAGACATTATAGGCAAATCTTGCTCATACAAGTCTGCTGCTCCTCTTGCGGCTTCATCTATTTTCTTATCATCTAAAACCATTTTATTAAGCTTCATAACTATTATTACGCAGTTCATCAATTAAAATCTTAACATCTTCTATAGATTCTCTTGCGAGAGTTCGTAGATGAGTTCTGCGAACTGCTTCAGGGCAAGCGCATCTATTATCATGTTCATAATCTTCCCCTCGTTGTTTTACTTTATCTCTAAACAACTCGGCAGATTTCTCATACAAAAAATCTAATTCTATTTCAGATAATTTCATAATCAAACCTCCTCTTTAAATTCGGACTAACACTACAAGCCTTTATTTCGATTATCGAAAATATGCTCACAAAAAATCTTCTTAAGTACTTTCATATACCTAATCTTTTATATCTTTAATATAGCACCACTTTGTGATGTTGTTTCTCCTTACATAATCTTTCCAATAAACAAAAGAGTAAAGATAATCAGCTTCGTACTTAATACCTCCATCGTCTCCATCATACCATTCTGTAAGAATCCATTCTTCGTAGTTTGGAGCTTCTTTTGCAGAGTACCATTTAGTCATTGTTCACCTCCTTCCTTATCATAAAGTAATCTTCTTCAACTTTATTATGTAAGTAGTATAAAAGTTTTAACTTTGTGAGTTTTTCTAACTTTCTTACTACATATTTTATAGTATTAGGACTTATATAACCGTCAGTCCAACCTCTTTTCAAAAGCCATTTAGTACTCTCCTTGTAGAATAACTTCTTGCATTTTCGTTTATTCATTTTCAATCTCCTTCACATAAAGTTTCGTTAACCTCGTCATTGTATGTATGAGTAACCGGATTGTACTCGGAATGGGTTGCATATACCCTACCTTTCCGGTTAGTGAAATAGATAGCATTTCCTTGGTCATAAAACCTGTACACTGTTATACTATCAACAACAAACAATTTCTCGACCTTGAATTTGTCAACAGAATCCGAGATTTGGACTCTTGTACCCTTACCTTTGCAACCTACCAAAATGGCGGCAACGGCAATTATCATAAATACCTTTTTCATATCAACTTCTTTTCTTCTTGACGAATCCGTTATTCATCATAACCTAATATGCTAAAGAACTCATCCATTTTTGGATTTAGATTATTTGCCATTAACATATATGCCGGAACGGAACGACCGATGTTGCACTCTAACTTCAATGCATGTATCATTACTGAAGCTTGTTGGCTTGAAATCTTAACCCTATCCAATCTGGAAAGTATTTCGCTCTGCGAATCTGCATTACGAAACACTTTCTTGATAAGACTTTCTATGTACTTACGCTGCTTGTCCGTCATTGCTCTTATTGTGCTCAAGAGACTCAACCAAAGCCTTCAGACTATTGAAAGTAGCATCCACCAACTCCTTGCTATCAGAAGCATCAAAATACCAATTTCCAATAATCTTGCTATTATTTGCGGCAAACATCATAATACTCGTATGGGTATTAGAAGACGACATCTGGATAGACTCCTTTGTTCTACCCATGAGGCTAGCAATCTTTAATAACACCTCTACATAAGCATTATTCTTTTCCATTTTCTTATTACAGTTTTTATGGTGTGTCTCACCTTTTTAATTAGTAACCTTGTTTCTTAACTACGATGCAAAGATACAAAGAATATCCGAAACATGCAAATTATTTAATGTGTTTCTTTTAATATTTAACACACTATAATAATATAAATTAATAATTCACTGACGTTAACACAAAAATCCCCACCACTACATTATTATATATAGTGATGGGGCAAACATTTAAAACAAAATAGCATTATGGATTTCTTCGATTACTATCTAGTACTTTCTTTAATTCTCCATCTACATCAAGTACTCCACCTTGCCAATCGGACTGAATATCTAAACTAAACCAACCACCTTCTTTTGTGCGAGCAAACCAAATTTCATTCTTATCATACTCTTTAATAACACAACCAATGAAATAATCAGTTGTTCCATTCCAGATCCAACTACACACTTCTGAATTAGTCTTGAATGCTTGCTTTACATAATCCGGTGCATAAGCATATAAAACCACGTCCTTTATGATTGCCTTATACAACCTAGAGCAACAGACCTTACCATCATCAAAGAAAGAAATAACCTCACCTATTTTAGGTATACGCTTTATATCTTTCATTTTAAATCAAGTCCTCAACATAAGCCCATTTATAGATGGCGTTGGACTCCGTAAACTTCTTCCACCATTCCTCACCCATGAAATTCAGATGCTTGAAACGCTTGCGAACCTTGGTCAAACCGACAATGCGTCTGTTGTGCTCAGGCAATTCTTCTACCGGATGCCAAGCACATTCCTTTTGGCATTTCATTCCCAACTCCAAGGCTTGTTTGGCTATCTGCCTTGCACCTTGATTAAAATCTATCTTATCAATCATTAATTCTAAGTCCATAATCAGATTGCTTTTATATTAACTTTGTCATCAAAAAACGCTTCTAGCACTTCCTTGGCTTTAGCATCTGCTTCATCCAAGTCTTTGCACTTGACTACTTGAACACCATAGCCTATAGGGTTACGCAATTCGTAACATTCTTCAGCCTTAACCAACCGGAGGAAAATATCTCCACCTTTGAAGCGGTACGAATATCCTTCAGTTGCCTCGTTCCATTGTCTAACTATGTTCCTCACCGCCATAATATCTTTGCACTTTTAACAATGTAGCACTAGCACCCTCAATGTAGGCTGCGATAATGACATTTCTATATAGCTCACTATTTTCCTTATCAATTCCTACCAAGCCTTCTGTTGATTTCAAAGGCTCAATTGTAAATTTATAGGCATCCTCTACTACCCATCTAGGAACGCCTTTTGAAATTAAATCCTTACAAAATTCATTCATAATTTAACCTTTTAAAATTAGTGGATGAGAAGGGATTCAAACCCTTCTTGGTGGCAATACCTCCCCAGTGACCCAGTACACGGAATGTTTAATCAAGAAATCCGCTCCAAGTTTGCGAGGGTCGCATTGCTTTCAGTTGCCAATGCCACTCATCCGTTTGTCAGCGACAGATGCGAATTTGAAGACTGTGCACCATTCCCAACCTTGCCCAAGGGTTTCTGTCGCTGACTTATGGGCATTTGCCAATGGCTATCGGCAATTTTAAGTGTTCACATCTTACGATGCGGTATTAACTATTTCCCTGCCCAAGGGAACAACCATTAGCGATAGGCTATTTGTAGTTATGGAAACTTCCAAATAAAGCCGTGCGACTCCTAAGTTTACCATCCTGCCCCCACGCAAGGCATCACACGGCTTTGACACGTGGATATTTGGTAGATTATGGCAATCCTACCTTGACTTTCTTATATCATTCCGCTGCCAACCTGCCGCCCAATCTACCGGAGCTGCATTACAGCAGTGAAAAGACGTGTTCACATTATATAAGGCAGCTCTGAACTCATCCAATTCTTCTGCCGAGAACGGACAATCCTTGTTTACTCGCCTTGTCATAATTTCACCACCTTATAGCCAAGCCGACTTGCAAGATCAAGAAATACGTTAAAGTCTTCCTGTACAAGTTCTGTTCCTGATACCACTCCATTCTCTATAGTGAAGTAACGCTTTGTATTGTAAAGCGTATCCTCCAAGCAATAAGTTTCTTTCATTTCTTCTTTCTAATCAATAGTAAACAACCTTTCGACTGGTCTCTTTGTGATATTCGGGTTAAGAGAGTTTGTTACTTCCTTTTCCCAAACACATCTGAACTCTGGTGGCATCTGGTACTCACTAATAAATACCTTATGACCTCTTCTAGCCATTTCCATGCACCATATATAGAAACTTTCGTAATCGAAGTTCTTTGACACATCATACTTTTTCGCATCTTTGTAAGGTATATCGCTATACACGATACTCCTATCCGGTATCACAAGTTCATCATAACTGCCGCTATAGAACTCAACCCCTTTGAGAAGAGGCACATCACGCATTGTGTTTTCTATCTGCTCCCTTATGTAATCTCTTACCTTTCCGTTTTTGCCGACCACATTATGTCCGCTATAGCCACCATCAAAGAAACGACCATTAAAGCTAGCCATAAAGCCAATTAGTCCGACACCTGCTTCTGGGAAGTAATTATTCTTTCCATGATAGCAGTCTCGTGCAAAGTTATACAACGTCTTGCTAATATGGTTGAAGACAAACCCACCATTCTGAAGATGCTTCCACATTTCGATAAGGTACTTATTCTTGTCGTTGGCAATCCTGCGATACGTGTCCGGAACATTTTCTATAACACTACAGCCACCACAGAAAGCATCAACAAACGTATCATGTTCCTTGTCCAGCATAATCGGCAATATTTCATGCACAATTCTAGCCTTACTACCCATGTATTTCATCCTATCAACTTCTTTATCATTTTAACACCTCGCTTGCCAAACTTTCGCTCGACAACCGCATTGTAACTCACTCCATCAATGGAACACTCATCCGGAAAACGTTCTTCAAGCCAGTCTGTGAACTTCAGCAAGTTGAAGACCAGCTCTTTTCTTGCCAAAAGAAACCGCATATCAATGAACTTTCCAAAGCTTACACCGAAGATTTTCTGAAACTCATTACCTATCGGCAAGAACTCACTTGGTTCAATCTTCATCAGCTGACTTTCTTAGATGTCACACTCTCCAAAGGATAGTCACTCTTCATAAAGTCACTAATTCCTATATAAGTTCGCTGTAAATCCTTCTCATCGTCCTTCAGGTCTTCCGTTGCGTTGATAGCCGCCTCATTCAAAGTCTGTTCGTCAAAGACACCTTTTCTTACCTTATCGAAATAAGAAAGAATTTCTTTAGTCATCAAATGGTCAGCCAATCTCTTGAAATCCTTATCCATCACCAATGCCATGAAGTCATAAGAATTTTCAAATGCCAATATAGGAGCAAAGTCCTTGAACGCTTGCATTAAGTTAACATGCAAATCTTCATACAGCTTACGGATGATATTCTCATAAGTTCCCAAACAAAGGTTGGTCAGATTGTACAGAATGATTGCATTCGCATAAACTCCCGATTTTTCACCAATCCCTAAGTTCTGTAATCTTAAAGCAAGCTTATCTCGCAACTTATACAAGTCTCCACTAATCTTGTCATAAAACGTCATTGCGAATTCTTCATTAAAATCTGCATTAGGAACATAAGCGTCATAATACTTAACCACCTTGCGAAGGTTCTTCTTGCAGTCCACCCACTTCTTCTTAACTTCAAACCTTACGCATTTCTTCTTCAGAATACTCTTTTCGATTTTCTGCATAAAGCACTCTGCTAAGACCATTTCGACATATACATACTGCTGAAGATATGCCCTAGTAACGACCATAACCTTATTCACTTCGGTTTCGGTCATTCCATTCGGAACACTGATAATTATCTTCTTGCCACCTACGTTCAACAAGACTCTTCTGAAACAATTAACACTAGGCATGATGTTTTCTATTAGAATATTCAACAACCTTGTTATAGCACTCTGTTCTCACCAAATCCTCAACCCTATTCAATGTGCAAACCTCATGGGTATCATTCATATTGACTTGTGGGCAGCAAATCTGATAGAAATACTTTGTCCTGATGGTAAAACCAAGCAACTTGATTTGTTCCTTGAATACCCGACCGGACACCACCTTATCAAGTTTCTTTTTGCCATCGAAGAGATTCAAACTCTCTTCTCTACGATATACAATATCGGTCTTAACCGAAAAAATCTTTCCGAACATAACTATTCCTCCAAATTTCTAAGCGTTTCAAGACTCTCATCATTATCAACATCATAGCCGATATGATATTCATTACCAATTCTAGCACCAACATATACCTCTTCAGCATCCAAGATATATCGGAACATCTGCTCACGAACCTTTATCTGCTCATTATTCAATCCAAGAACATCAAAGCACTCGTCCTGTAATAACCTATATGGTTTCTCTCCTATATAGGAAACATAAGCCAGCTTTCCATCCTGACGCAATGGCTTCCACTTCTCCCACCAATGGTTGCGATACTCCAAGATACCTATTTCTACTCCATTGGCACAAACATGTTTAACAATTCGTATTTTCATTATCTATCTTGTTTTTTTAAAACTACTTTAACTGTCTTCCCTTGGCACTTGAACACACGAGACTTAATCTTGTATGTAAGATTGTTAATCACAACTTTATCCCCTACACAAGGCATAAAATGGAAATCGTAATTTTTCCAAATGATACTGCCTTCGTACTCGAATTCAACCATTTTTCTGCTCTCCTAATGTTTCCCTATATTTATCTAGCATTACTGAATTAATCTCAGACCAAAAAGTTACAATTACGCCTTTTGAATCAACATTATTTTCTTGTGCTATAAAATTTCCAGCACTGACGAAATCAAAATAGCCTTCAATCGTCTCTTGTGTACCAGTACATGTTCGTGTTATGCCATTCTTGACATACTTAGCCACAAAATAATAGCATTTCTTCATCGCAATAACTCCCTAATAAATTCGTTACGCATCGGCTCAACGATGCTTGCGTACAAACTCTGCTTATCTTCCGGAATATCATCCGGTGTAATAGAGAACATCAACAAATATGACATAGGAATCTCCAATACCTTGCATATTGCATCAATCTTACTCTTACGTGGAAACGTTCTTCCGGTCTCCATAAACAACATATTTGTCTCGCTACAACCGATAGCCTTACCAAGTTGTCGTTGGGTCAAGCCCTTGCTTACCCTCATTGTCTTAATCGCCTTTCCTAAATCCATTAAAACCTCCTATTTTAATTTTTCAAATCTATTCTTAATTGCAATCATGGCATCCTTGACCCCATCTTTGTAACCAACAGAATACAAGGTGCAATCCTCTTCGCTTGGCTTTCCGGTCTTCGATTTCAGAAATCCCTCTATCTCACGGAAACCATGCTCCAAGAATCTAAGGAACATCGCATTCTTCGTGATAGCTGGTCGTAGGGTATCTTTAACCCAATCCCAGCCATCACCATAACCTAACGTGGAATTTGATTTGCCACAATATTTCACTTTCGGTTCATCAAGCCATTGTTTTAAAATTTCTTTCTTTGTCATTATCTCCAGTTTTTGTGGTGTGTCTCACCATTTAAATTTGTCTCTTAATTACATTGCAAAGATACAAACAAATCTCGAAATATGCAAGTTATTTAATGTATTTATATACGTGTTTAAAGTATTTTAATCTTTAAGCATTAATACAACCATTCATTTAGTAGATTTTTGCATTTTATGCGTTCAAACACTTGAAAGTTTTTGTAACCATATTAATCAAATTCAGTTTTTAACGTGTGCCTCACGCTTTGTAATTTTTGCATCTTGCAGCGATTTCTGTCAGTCTCTTCCCTTGTACTTTCGTAGTGCTTCCTTTCTTGCATTTTAAAACATTACCTGCGCTAGTATTTAGTAATCCCAAGAAATGGATACAACAAAAGCAACTTCTAAAATTCTTATCCATACTTCATTTCCGCTTTAAGTTTCTTTCTTTGAGCCAAGAACATTACTATCTCTTCAAAGTCATCACAATTCAAGAGCATCTGACCAACCTGCCATTCCGTAGCTTTCTGCTTTGCATCCTCCATGCCCTTTGCAAAGAATGTGATTTGCTTGCCTTGGCTTCGATTCTCTGCCGTTACTTCAAGTGTACCGAATTCAAGCTCGGTAGTATTCATACTGAGACCTTCATCAAATAGCCTCAACAAATGATTAAAAAGATTACTTCTATCCATTTTTCAACCTTTCGTTTTCTTGTTTTAATAAATCCTCAAACTCCTTACGCTTTGCTCGCATATTCTCGAACCATTTACTTGGTGTTATAGGACACCCCATAAGCCAATGGTCGAAGTTTGGAACAGGCAAATTGAACTCACTAGCTTCAATAGTATAATCATACCATTTCAACAACTCTTCCTCTGGAGCATCCTTGTCTATATCAGTTACAATAGTAGCCATATCGAAGGTAAAATCACCGCAATTGGCTATTTCTCCAACTTGGTCTCCTATCCAATATGTCTCCGGATTATCCAATCCATAAAACTCATGCTTCTCACAGAATGCCTTCAAGTAAGCATTACAAGCATTCTCGTAATCTTTCTTTAACTTTTCTTTATACATAATCTTTAATCCTTAAACAGTTTCTTAACCTCGCTATTCTCCTCCTTTGGATGGGAGCACATAACTACTTGCGTTCTTGGGTTATGCCTCACCTGCCATTCGCAAGTGTTGCAGCCCAAATCACCAACTTTATTAATGGCATTGGTATATCTGCCTTTCTCATCATAGGGGCAATCAGTAACAAAATTCTTTCGTCCCCAGATGTACTCATCTATCTTGTATGAGATAGCATTTGCTTTCTCCTTTTTCTCGTTACTATTTAAAAACATCATATCGTCAATATTTAAAATAGACATAGCTGACCATCATCAGCGACCTTAACATTACTCTCAGAAAACCAAAGTTCCTTGAATATTCTCTCCATGCAAGCTACGACAATCGAATTTCCAGCAGCCTTTTGAAGACTTGACTTCGACACTCCACTTTCAAGCATCTTGTCTATGTATTCTTCGTCAACGTTCATTAAGCGGAAGAGTTCTCTCGGAGTCAAACGCCTAATGCGCAACCTTGTCTCTCCAAGCACAACCAAGGAGTCCTTGCTCGCAGATGTAATGGTATTGGCTATATTCTTTCCAAGCTCGACCTTTGGACTATGCATTTCGCCTTTTATCCACTTCCCCTCAGAACGAGTTCTTATAGCTGCACTCATAGGCTCTTTCCTTTCATTTGACACAAACTTCTCTTTACATAGCAGGGCATCGCTCAAAAAGTACTTCTCGTCCACATTTTCCTCCAAGACATCAACTAAGTGTTTCTCCAGCTTTATCTTTCTCGGAAAATGATAATCTATCTTATCACCATCGTTTCGTATAGAGAGCATGAAGACACGCTTTCTGTTCTGAGGAACACCGCAGTCGGCTGCATTTACCACCTTAGCATAGTTAACATATCCGTAGGATTCCAACTCCTTGCGCCACTTGTTGAAGAACCCGATAAACTTTGTTTGAACCAAAGCCTCTACATTCTCCATTAAGAGGTATTTCGGTCTCCTGGTAATAATGGTGTTTCTTGTGAACCAAAGGATAGAGGAACGGGTATTACTTCCCTCCTCTATTCCTTCCTGCTTTCCGGCTTGCGAAACAGACTGGCAAGGTGTTGAATATGTCAGCAAGTCAAAGTCTTCAACCTTGCTCCAATCTATCTTTGTCATGTCACCAAAGTTCTTGCCGGATAGATGAGGAAAGCAAGCGTTATGCAAAGCTATTGCACTTGGCTCTATCTCCGACCAACCGATGCACTCGTAATCGAAATCAGAATGTTTCTTTTTCAACCGCTCTAAAGCCATCAGTTGAGAGTCATACCCAGCACAAAGTTGAAATGTCCGTATCTTCATTCCTCTAAGCTTTTGAATTTACTCTTAAACCTGCCTTTATCTCGGCAGCTATTCTACCTTCGTTCGCCAATCGGTCGCAAAGCTCATTGTACTCAACTCCTGTGTGACTCTTCACCTTGCGCCAAGTGATGTGTGCTATATGAGCGGAATGCTTTCTAAACTTCTCCATCAAGTCTAAGTTCTTGTGTGCAGAATAAACACCGCTCAAAGTCTTAAGTGCATATTGGCTATCACTATGAACCGTCACAACCGCACCCTGTGGACAATGACCGACACCACAAATGATTGCCAAAAGCTCCATACGGCTAATTGTCGTGTCTATAGTTCCGTAGTTTCCCTGCTTATACACCTTGCCTTCGTGTAAAATCACATAGGCAGCACCACCAGTATACTTTCTTCGCTTGGTATCAGTCCTAAGTACCGCAGAACCATCTGTCCACACTTCGTAGCAGTCGTGCATCTTCTCTTCCTTGGTCTTGAACTTGAAACCATGCTTGCGGTAAGTCTGGCTTGGGTTCTTCAAGGAATTCCATTTCTTGACCAAATCCTCCCATTTCTTAGGGACTTTACCGCTTGGTAGCAACCATCCGACATCATCGAAGCGACCATAAAGCCACTTTAGATTGTCTTTCATAAAACCTGCCATCGAGCAATACATTGCAAACTCTTCATAAGTTGGCTTTGCAACGATTCTGTGCTCATCGCCCTCTGTTTGTCTTCTTTCTCCCATAGCTTCTTTCTTTTGTTTGTTTTCTTCCCTACAAGCAACCATCTACTATGTTATAGCGATATACTATGTATATCACTATAATCTATTACTTGCTCACATATACGCTAGGATATAGTGAAGTGAAGTAATATATGTGTTGCAAAAGGGAAATACTTACATTTTTTGTTTTTTACCCATATAATTTGTAAGATACTCATTACCTTCTATTAAGTCATTTTCTCCTATTCCTTTCTTTGTAAACTTAGTAGTTACACGATGTACATGATTCCAAAGCAAGTGCATAAACTTACGCTCTTCTTTAGCATCATTCATCGTATAAACCTTTCCGAGAGTTTGCCAACCAGACCATTCTCCAGTCTTTACATTGCGCCACGCAAAGAAACGACCTTTCTTTGGATTTTTTGCATACCATTGTTTCGCAGTAACATCATTTAAATGGGGAATAACACATTCAGATACTAATTTACTCTCTCTTACTACACCATCATTCACCATTTGCTTGATGTACCTTGAAACGGTTGACTTAGAACGTCCAATTCGCTTTCCAAACATGCGATGGGTCTGTACCTGTTCCTTCTCCGGTATCTCTACGGAATTTTTATGTGAAGTCTTATAAGTAGCCCTTTGACGAACAAGTACATCGTTTTTTAGAAGAACGAGTCGGAGCATTTTCTTTATCTCCCTTAAAGTATGTGGCTGGTCTTTGTCATATTTCAACTTATATACATTGTCTTCGCTTGTTGCCTTGTAACCATGATAGCAAGATTTCATGTTGTTACGGAATGGCTTGCAAAAAAGCACACCATTCTTTTCGCAATATGAAACAGCCTTAGATTTCAACATCGCATCGAAAACTCTCTTTGCAGTGTTGTACTTGCAATGAAGACATTTCATTAAAGCCTTAATCGGCTTTCCTTTAGTATGTAAAGTTGAAAATTCAAAATGCTCTTTTATAATTACGCTGGCACAGAACACCTCAAAAGCCTCTTCATTCTCCAAGGCTTTAGACAATCTTGCAATTGGTATGTTCAATGTTCTATTCCTCATAATTATAACACTTTTTATTCTAATAAGGATAAAAGAAATCCTTACCCTTCATTCGTCTGACACCGAAATCTAGGTAAGGATTATCGTGATGTGGCTTTCGCCACGGAAAATCTTATTGATTCTTGTAAGCGTGTCAGCACCAACAAAGCACGCTGCAAAGATACTAATTTATTTTCAAACTGCAAGGGCTTTAATGTGTTATTCTGTTCTAATTGCACATTTTTAACACACAACACAATTTTAGTTACATATATAAAACCGCAAATACATTAAGTCGCTTGCAATTTTAACATTTTACACTCTAAGGCATTTTCAAGACAAAAAAAAGAGAGCAACCACCATCACTGGCAGCTGCTCCATAAGTTGTTACCTTAAACCAATCTAAAACCTTAATAACTAAAAACCAACCTAATAAAATAACTTTTTCTTATATTTTACCGTGAGAAAGAAAATCATCGTAACCAGCATCAAGGAAACGACCCAAAAGGAAATCATACCGAATTTCCAATAGAACAAGTCCCATCCCTCCAAGTCTTTCTCAATATATTCCTTTTTGGTCTGGGCAATACTCAATTCTCTGTTTAGACTATCCCTCTGAGCCTTATATATACTCGCTCGCTCTGCTATCTCCTTATAATGAATAAGGCTATCACGAACCTTGGATAGTTCCTTTCTGTCCCTGTATCTAATCTCTATATGAGTAGAATCCTTACCTAGCACCTTACCACTCTCATCTACCCTTGTCTTGACATCATCCTTGATGTAAGTGGAATCCTTAACCTGCTTTTCGGTCTGCTCCCAATGATAAGACAGCAAGCTATCCCGAATAAGCTTGACCCTTTCGTTGACAATTGAGTCCCAATGGGCATAAGTCGTAGTGTCTCGCACCACTTTTTCTACATCTACATATCTTGTCGTCCGGCATCCGTACATCATAAGCATGATGAAGAAACCTACCAATATGGTAACGAGCCAACGCCACCAATCAAATCTAAGCTCCATATCAACCTCCTTTTTGTGTGCAAAGGTACAAATAAAACCAATAGGAACAATTTTTCTGCCCACTCTCTCTTTTTCAAAATTTCAAAAGTGAAGAAAAACCACCACCCAATTAAGGATGATGGTCTTACTAATGCCTTAGTTGAGCCTGTATCTCGTAAGATTACCAAGTGATTATCTTTCCGTTGTTACATACGAGCTTTCCGTATTGTATATTCCCAACTCTGCGAAGCCATCCATGCAGGTTCACACTTTGCTTTGGGTCATTGTTCACAATCGCATTGAGAAAGGCAATTCGTGACACCTTCAGCTTATCGAACAACGCCCATTGACCTTGCTTGTATGAATTGATAGCAGTCAAGGTCATGTTACCCATGATACCATCAGCTTTTGTTCCTACGATAGTCTGAATCTTTTGTACGGCTCTGCTTACTCCACTATTGTAAGCGAAGTCAACCAAGAGATTAGCCACCGACTGGTTGTTGATTTGGTCAGCTTTACAAGCATCCCAATAGTATTTCTTGAATATGTGATGCCATTGTTCATCGGTTATCTTCTTCAAGTCCGATGCGGTCTTACTAGCACCATAAACTTTACGGAACGTCTCTAGGGTCACACCTTTCATCGTTGCGCCTCCCCTGTCACTCTTTTTGTTAGAATATCCACCCTCGAATAAGAGAATGAATGGTTTTAAAATACTTGAGTCTGCCATAGTCTATTTATCTTTTTCGCTTTGATGTTCGCCACGTTCCCCTATAGTCTTGGTAATGCCAGCCGTGACGAACAAACTAGCCACACTACCAACAAATGCACTTAACCCCATCAAATCGGTCTTGATCGTCCCATAAGTCACCACTTCCCACACTAAGATGAAGCATACAACTAAGAGCATCAAGAAACCTATCAAGGTCACGGACACTAAGAAGAATGCCTTGCTTGAATGTCCGCTATTAACTTGTATGAGTAATTTCAGATACTTGACCATATTTTAATCCTCCCTGTCACGATATATCTCATTTTCTTCCTTTTCAACCAACGTTTCTAAGGATTCTCGCTTTCTTGGTGGGGTTCTAAGTTGGCATCCATCCTTGATACATCTGTTCCATTGTGCCTCATGCAAGGCAAGCTTCAAATCGTTCTTCTCATCCCTAAGATTGCGTATCGTAATACGATACTGATTGATTTCCTCATACAATTCATCTACTTTACTATTAAGATTAACGACCGACTCGTTGGAACGTTCATAGAGAGCCTTCCACTCATCGGCATATGATGAAATAGTCTTATTCTCTTCCTGTGATGCGAGTGCCGCCTCCTTTCGTTTTCTACTATTATAGTACAGCAACGTGGAGATAACTCCCGATGCGCAAAGAAGATTAATTCCCGTCTGTATTAATTGAATAGTTTCCGCTGTCATTTCCTTATGTTTTTTGTTGCAAAGATAGCTATTTATATATAATAATGTGAAAATAGCCGAGTCAGAAAACTACACAATTAATTTTTGTGCAAATAATTAAATATTTCCTTAAATAAAGTTATAACACATTAAATTATTTGCTCTATCAATAAAATCTCATTACCTTTGCAAATACAGGTGAGTCACACCATAAAAAACTGAATAAAAATGAAGATAATAGAACAAGATACAATAGACATCATTAAGGCGCACATAAATGAACGACCAAGATACAAGTTGGCACAAAGAATGGGTGTCAGCGTGAAATTCTTGTATAAGATTCTACATGATTGCAATTGTAAAATCGAACATAAAAGACCTGTTCCGAAACCCAACAAGAAGCGTGATGAACAAATTGTAAAGCTTTACACCAACCATTCAGTCAAAGAGATTGCCGAGATTGTAGGGTGTCATCCGTTTACAGTAGGAAAGGCGGCAAAAAGACTAAAGCTTACTCATTCGAATGAAACTATCGAAAGACTTAAAAAGAATAGTTTGGCAAATTTAAAGAAAGCGTATGAGAAAACAACAATAAGTAAAAGGGTAAAAAGCTGGCAAAGAACCATGCAGATGGAGAAATTCAGAGTTATATCCTGCATTCCGCAACAGACAAGATTCAAATTTGCGGATATGCCTATAAAAGCATATCATGCCAAGTACAATCTCATAACAAAGCATGGATATTTCGCTTTCGAAGGTGAGCCATACACCATAGGTTATGACCGGAATACTCATAGGATGAATGAAGAATACTATAAGAACAAATATGGATTTTCTTTTGAGGAGGATGAAGAATGCCAAGAAGATTAACAAAAGAACAGATAGACTATATTAAAGTCCACATCAATGACTACCCACGAAAGGAAGTAGCCAAGGCTGCTGGTGTTACACTACACACCTTATATAAATATATCACTATTTTAGGTGGCACAAAAATAGACAACAAGTTGAGTAAAGAAACCATCAGCCAAATTTCCGTCATGTACCAAACGATGACAGCAAGGGAAATTTCCGAAGTGTTGAATATTCCTCAATCTACAATATTAGGACAAGTCAGTAAGCTTGGTTTAAAACACAATGTAGAAACGATAAATAGAATTCGTAAAGAGCGAAACAAGTCTCTAAGAAACTATTGGAATAAAGAAAGATATGCAAGTAAAGGAAGAAAACTTCACATGCAATACAAAATGGATGAACTTAGAGTTATGTCGGGCAAGCCGCAAGAGACAAAGTTGAGGATAAGAAAGCTCTCCTCAAAGGCTTTGAATGCTAAGATGTATTTGCGAAAGTCTTATAACTATTTCTACTCTAAGGGTGAGCCGTTCATTCTCTGCTATGACTCCGAGACAAAAAGACACCCTAAAGAGGAATACTATACTGAAAAGTTTGGTTTCAAGTTCGTGTGTGCTTAATTTCTGTTTGCTGTTCCGTTTGCATTTTTCGTTTTCTGCAAACGGAATTTGCAAACAAGCCTTTGATTTCCATACATCCGGAAGTATGATATTACCTCCTATCACCTTAACTACTTGATTATTAGTGATTAAAAGAAAGTTTGATAGAGTTATTTAATCTTATCCTTATTATTCGTAACTTTGCAGCCGTAACGTTACATAGAGTTAGTTTAATTAAGGTTTAACACAAAAAGATTATTCTTATGGAGACATCAAAAACTTATGTTTTTAATCCAGAGGGTTCAGGTAACAATGGAGGAATGATGAGCTTGATAGCTCCTTTGCTCCAACAGAGAGGCGTTGATCCAAACGTTCTTCTTGCGATGAAGGGTAATAACGGATTCGGCAATGGTGATGGTTCTTGGTTCATTTGGCTGCTCTTTATCCTTTGCTTCTGCGGTTGGGGCGGTAATGGTTTCGGCTTTGGTGGCCGTGGTAATGGCGCAGGTCTTGCCAATGAAATCAACAATGACTATGGTCGTTCCTTGCTTATGGATGCTATCGGTGGCAATCGTAATGCACTCAGTAATCTCGCAACTCAGCTCAATTGTACTGAAGGACAGATTCAGCAAGCAATCTCTGCCTTGACAACCCAAGTCCAGAACGTGGGCAACCAAGTAGGCATGAGCGGAATGCAAACCATCAACGCTCTTCAGCAAGGTAACATGCAGATTGCATCACAACTCGCTGATTGCTGCTGCCGTGTAAATAACAATATTACGGCTATGGACGGAAACGTCAAGTTGGCTATGTGTCAGCAGACTGGCACTTTGCAGAATGCCATCAACAATGTAGCCGTAAGTCAGGAACGAGGCTTTTCTAATGTTGCTTTCGAAACCAAGGGTCAGACATGCGACATTTTGAATGCTATTAAAGATAGTACTCAGACCGTAGTTAATGGCCAACGCCAAGCAGAACTCAGAGATATGCAGGACAAGATAGACCATCTTCGTGAAGAGAATGGAACTTATAAGTCTTCTGCCATGACTTCGCAGATTGTAGGTCAAGCTATAGCACCTGTCAACGCTATGTTGGCTGGCTTGCAAAAAGAGGTAGATGGTATCAAGTGTAAGCTTCCATCAACTGTTACAACCAGCTACAGTCCATTTACTGCTGTTCCAAATTGCGTTGCTTGGCAAACAGGATTATATGGTCTGAATGGTGTCAACAATGCAAGCTTTTGGGGTTAATTAGGAAAGGAGGCTGCTATGTTATGGATGAGACCTTTTGCATGGGTTAATCGTAACGGCTCGGCAGCTATCGCATCTACAGGCGTGGTGGTGAACACCGAAAATGTCATTTTCTCGTTCAGAAACCACGCCTTCGTGAATGCTAACTATAGGGGAACTATCTTTGTGAACCTACATCAAGCCATTCCGACAGGTACGACAAATACGCTGCCAATCCTTTTCGAGACCAATGGCGTAACCCAAGCTGTAACTAAGTTCAACGGCAATCCTTTGACGGTAGCCGACATTGCAGGAACTGGAGTTTATCAGTTTTGGTTCGAGCGAGATACTAACACCCTTCAGCTAATGACGGGTATTGTTTAACAATTAACATTACAAAGCTATGTTTCAAGGACTTCGACCTAACAGCATATTCTATGTGCTTGACAAGGGTGAAAACCCAAGTCTTAAAATCGGACAGGTTGTGTCGGTCAGTAACCCACAACCTAAGTTCCCAACATATACTCCTGGGCAATTCAACCCACAACCAATGGAGACTACCGTTGATGTTGTCGTTAAATTGCCTAATGAACAAATGGAGTTCAAACAACTCCCATCCAATATGCAAATCGCAAATTCGGAAAACCTAGTGGTTTCTGAAAGCCGTGAAGCTATGGATGCGGAAGTTGAGGCTATGTATCGGCATTCTAAGGAGATTGTGGAAAGCGAGCCATACCACAAAAAGGTTATGGAAGAGTGCGCAAAGATGCGTGCCGTATTGAATCCACAAATAGCCAAAGACAGACAACAGGAAGAAGACATCAATAACCTCAAAAGCGAGGTTAGCGGAATGAAGGGAACTTTGACCGATATTAAGTCTATGTTGTCAGTGGCTTTGGAAAAAGTTAATACAAAAAAGTAAATCATTATGGGATACATGATAGAAATTACCGAAAACAAGGTAAATGAAATGTCGGAACTTGTAGAGAAGATGCTTAAGTATGGAGGTAAACTCATGCACTGCATTGATGAAATGGGGGATGACAAGTATGGACGAATGGGTCACAGAAGCCCAATGCCGGATTACCGAGACAATTGGGATGATGACGATGATGACCGCTATGGTGAAAGACATGGTGGTCGCAGAGGTGGCGGTTATCGCTATTAGTATTACACTTTGAGGTGGGGAGAAATCTCCACCTCCTTTAAAAGCTTTTATTATGGGAAGATACAAAATACCACTTGACGCATACGATATGAAGCCTGAAGGGATGATTGCATACCTTCGCTACAATGGCTGGCACTTCAATAAAAAGATGTGTGATTGGGCTATTACCTTAATGCGCAAGACAAACGCAACGACTGGTAAGCTCGAAAAAGTTGAACCGACAGAAAAAGATACAGTCGAGGAACTTCTTAAAGTCAACAACGTAAAGTTAGAGAATGCCGACAATTACGATTTCGTCTATGTCGCAAACATGGCTAGAGCCGATTTCTTTAAGTCTTCTTTAAAGGACGAAGCTGCTTTGGCTCAATTCATTAAGGATATGGTGGATGACCCAGACCAAGCGGACGGATTTATTTTTAATAGATTTTATGCCGATTGCAACCATAATGGTATCGGCATTCCATGGGATGATGTATTATGATTAAACAAGAAATTTACTTGGAGAAATACGATTGGAATGTGATTGTATGTCATGTAGCTAATCAAGAAGAGGTTGACGAAGCTATGGACTTACTAAGTTCCATTGATTGTAAGGGGCAACCATTATTGGATGCATACGACCACATTTCAACCGATTCTTCAAACAAAGGATTGACATACACAAATGTTTCAAAGAAAACAAGTGTTGTGCTCATTTGCAAGTCTACTTCTGAAGGTGAGTATATAAATAGTCTCACACATGAAATGTTTCATGTAGTAGCACATATATGCAACCATCTGGGAATAGATATGCAAGGCGAAGAACCATGCTATCTTATGGGATGGCTTTGTCAGTCGATATTATAGAAGATTTCCTTATAAGTTTAACTTGGCGGGCAGACCTTGGATTTTTCCATCTGCCCTCCTATAAAATTACAAGAATATGAGTTGTTCGAAAATCAAAAATTACCTTTATGAACGTTTTAATGAGGATTTTAACGTTCTATCTGAGAATGAAAATCGAGTTATCATTACATTTGATGATAATGACTTGTCGGTACTCGTAAACAAGATGGAGAATAAATTATTCATTCTCGTTCCGCTAACTAATATGCATTCGTTTGAACATCATCCGGATTGGATCTTGGTAGATGGCGAACGCATCAATAGCAACCTATTTTGGAAGGAATGCGGCAACCAAGTGATAGAATATCAAGGTGATGCCCCTATAGCTATCAAGCAAGACACCATAGAGAGAATTGTTAATGATTTCATTAAAAACAGATAACGTTTTAAAATTTGCATTAATTTATTTGCAAGAATATCCGTTTTGTCGTATCTTTGCATTGTTAAAAAGGTGAGACACACCAAAACAACTGTGTTTTATAAACTTCATTTTTTAGGTAATGACATTAATATAAAGGATAAGCAAAAATATGATAGAAAAAGGATATTCAATCAAGAAAAAAGTACTATTTATTGATTTAGACGATACTATAATCAAGACTATTTCAGGAAACACCTTTCCTACAGATGTAACAGATTTCAAAATCCGCAAAGAGGTTTTGGATAAGATAGTAGAAGCATTCCCTACTCTTTACTATGTGGAAATAGTCTCAAACCAAGGTGGCATACCTCAATTCGTTGATGAACAGGAATTTATCGGAAAGATTAAGGCTATTGAAAGCTTTATGCAAAAATATCTTCGCCATCATACTGGACGCAACATCTTTGTCAACTCCATGTATTGCCCATCAAATGCAGAGATTTGCATGAGAAAGCCAAATACAGGAATGCTTGAGTCGTATTCTTCTTGGAAAAAGAGTGAGCTGCTGATGATAGGTGATGCTAGTGGAAAAGAAGGTGACTTCTCAGACTCCGACAAACAATGTGCGGAGAATTTCGGAATTGAGTACATTGATGTAGAAGACTTCTTGAAAATATGAAAACAATAAAAAAGAGAGGCAATCACTTACCTCTCTTACTCTTAATGAAGTGCAGAATATCCCACTTCTTCCAATAACGAGTGTGCCCTCGCTTCTTGCACTCACCGTTCGGAATTTCGCCCCTCGCTACCATTCTATTCAATGTAGCATCAGAAACGTGAAGCTTCTCCTTGACTTCCTCGGTAGATAGCATCGGGTTGAGAGCATACGGCAGATAGTTCTCACAAAGGTCTTCTATCTCATCGCTACTCATTCCGCAAGCAGTTACCTTCTCCCCTCTCTTCTCTTGCTCGTCTGCTCGAAAGCAAGAGTCAGACAACGATTTTAATAACACTCCCAAGGTGTGATAACCAAATAACTTTCCCATATCATTATAATCTAGAGATTAAACTTTGACAGCCCTTGCCTGAGAAATACTTATCGGCAAAACCATATACATAAAATATAATGGTCATTACAAGTATTACAACATTAGCTTCCACCATTTCGTTGGTGGTAAAAACATTCCAGTATACGATATGAATAGCATTTATCCCAAATAGGTAGATGATCATCGGAATACGCCATCTGTAGCAGAGCCAAAAGAATCTGCTCGCAATTATAAGCACAAGCGGATGGATGTAAACTGAAAAATAGATAAATGCTGCCGATACCCAATTCTCCTTAAACCATATGCACATTTCTTTTTCATGAGACGCAAATGTTACCATGCATGCAATATGAAAAAGCATGATAAACAGAGGCATCACTTCACAATAATACTTGAACCAAGTGAGTAGCTTCACGCTGTAGCCTCTACCTGCAAGGATAATGACGTTAATCATTTCGCTAACGTCCATACCCTTAAACATTACTCTTGACAACTGTACAACACCGACTGATTGAACTAACCGATGGACTTCATCTTCTTCCTCTTTAGTCATAAATTCTTCTCCTTTTTGTTTTTTGTGTTTATTATTTATTCTTAGTTCCTCATTCTTAATAATAAGGAACGTGCTGCAAAAATAAACAATTCTGCACAAAAACATTCATTTTGCACAACTTTTTAGAGTTAAACTTCGCAAAAATACCAATCTGTAAGATTTGCCATTCAAAAATGGGGGGTAAATTACAGATTGTAAGTAAAAAGGATGGGCGACCGAAACAATCAGCCGCCCATATAAAGAACATCCTTATCCTGTTAAATATTACTTGCAGATGCAAGCGAGCATCTCCATATCGTCAAAGCCCTTCTCGCAAGCCTTGATAGCCTTAAGCAGCTCGGCTTCCTCGACCTCGGTGATTTCCACCTCGACCTCCTTGTCGGCGAGTTCGTTGAAGTATTCCATGGTCTTCTTGCTGAAGCCAGCGAAGTAGGCGTTCACCTCTTGCAAGAGGTCTGTGTCCTCCTTGGTGTAGGTGTAGCCCTCCTCCTTCATCTTGCGCTCGTTCTCCTGTGCGGTTTTGAGCTTGCCTTGCATTTCCTCGAACTTGTCATCCTTCAAGGACTCCTGCGCCTCCTCCTTGTCCTTGTCGAAGGTGTCGGCGATGGAACGGAGAGCCTTCATGTTCTTCCATACCGCCAACATGGTTTCCTCACTCAAAGAGCTTGTCTTGAAGCCCTTCAATGTCTTGTAGGCGTTGACCGCCTCGATTGTCTTAATCTTCTTCATAATTAACTTGGTTTATTATAATTAATTAATAAATAATGTATGTTAGTTCGCTCAGTTGGAAAGTGGGCACTACCGACTGCCGCCCTCGTACCCACCAACCAAGCTAATTGTTATTCCTCTGTGGTGTCAGAGGAAACGATGCCATCCGACAACTCATCGACGTGCTCCTTGATGTAGGAAGCAAATTCGTTGATGCTTGTCACGGCATCAATCATCTTCTGCAAGTCTGAGGTGTTGTAGTTCACGTTCAAGTTGTCCGTGGAATACTGGCTGAACGTGGCAATCTGGTTGCCGTCGCCGTCCAACACAACACCGTTGTCAACACTTACAATGCTTCCGTCACTGACGGCAACATTGCCCTTCATCTTGGTCGAATCGTTCACGATGTCAACCTCTCGCTTGAACTCTGTCATCTTTCCAAATGTTACTTTCATTATTCCTTAAAATTTAAACGTTTAAACTATTTTATTCTTCTATTTGCAAATAAAAGCAGAATAATAATCTATATAATAGCGCAAAGATAAGAAAAATATTCCATAATTAAAGAATTTTATATTGTTATTTTCCGTTGTTTTTATATTTTTAACATTATTGATGTTACAACTCCATTTCTTGTGCTATCTTGTTGTTATTTGTACTATAGAGAACCAGCTTATAAGATTTCCCCTTTATCAGCCAATCATTGTTAAGGTACGTCACCACATTGCTTTTTGCGCTTATATATCCTGCATCAACTCTATATTCTCCATCTTTTAATGTATATCCGTTATAATAACTTGAATCAGCATACAACAAGTACAAAACATAACCGACATTCAGAACTGTACTTTTATTATATATTCTTATACACTCGTTACCATTGCTGTCTTGGTCTGGATATACGAAGTACATATACTTGCTATAGTCACCAGTATCGTTCTTGCCATAGAACAGAATAGGAGAAACCCCAACGATAGGATAACATTCGATGCTGTCTGACGTTTCCAAATTTGGAGCATTCTTCAAATGGGGTATCGGAGACATAAATGGAACTGCGATATACAACAAATTGACAAGATTCTGATACACAAATGTTGTCTTTAGAAAATTATCATTCTTGTTGTTGGATGTAAGGATGCTATGGATAGCCAAGCTGTCGTCTCTAAGAAAAGCCACACCAAAGTAGCAATTCTTATAAGTAGCAATATCCCTAAATGGAATTTGAGTTCCACCTGAATCTTTGTCAATACTAATGATAAACGATAATTCCTCATCCGTGTAGGTATTTATGTCAAAGTCGTGCATCAAGCAAGTAGCATTTTTATCGTAACTCTTAAAGTCACCAAGCCTATAAGGTGAGCTACTGCCACCTGTTGGATGAACGTAAGTTACACCATTTGTAGGAATGTTCCAACCCTCATCGCCAGGATAAAGCCCATCTTCATTTGCGTACTTCATGTAATTCTCATACAAAGCCTTAACTGACGTAAACTTTGGTATGTTAAAGCCAAAATTCCCATCAGTACCTACTATTGCATTCTCGTCAAACAAAGACGGATGAATGACAGGCTTATGCCTACTCCACATGTTTATGTTGGTGGACTTACACAATGTGGCAAGGTCATTGCTACCCTCTCCAAGTACACTTTTGACATCATCTATGCTTACTGGAGCACTGATGATTCCATTGTTCAAACTCATAATCTATCACTTTTTAATTGTTCAACTTCGTTTTCCAAGTCTCTCACTCTTCGCTTCAAGCGGCTCACCTCATCGTCAACTTGCTCGATAGCACCAAAGGCAACGGCAATCAGCTTTGGAGACCAATAGTTGATTTTGAGGAAGCCCTTGTCGTCTTTCTCCACAAGGTCTTGCATGAAGGTGTTGTGAAGAACCCTTTGGGCAATCCAACCGATGCTATCCTTGTTGTCGGCATTGTATCGGAATGCAACCGTGCCACCCATCGCCTTGATGATAGCCAAGCTGTCAACGCCGTGTATGTCATGCTTCAAGCGTTCATCGGAACTCTTGTAAGCCGTAACACCGCCAGTGGCATAGAAATTACCATCCAAACTCAGCACAGGATTGCCATTGTTGTAATTAAGCCACATGGACTTCATTCCGCTATCGTTGCCAACTCGAAAGTTAAGGTTATAGCCTTCAAGTACCACATTCTTGTTGTTGGAGAAGTTTCCGTAGCCTATGGTGAGAATGCCATTATCATCCTGCGATATGTTCATCACATTCAGATACTTTGATGCTTTGCTATTCTTCCATAGCATTCTATATACACCTGTGTGAAAAATGTCGCCGCCAGCGTACAATGTTGGAGTATAGACGGAGCTTATTCCTTGCTTAAGGTTGATGACACCCCCACTTTGGGCACTGTTCGCCTTGAATATGCTTCCATCGGCAATGCCGAGGTAAACGGTCTTGATGCTATGGTCGTACTTAAGACCCGCCCACTGGTTGTAGTCCCATGCATCATTTCCGAATCGGAGGGCTGTGTTGCCTTGCAAGATAACTTCACCATCGAGGGATGAGATATACGTGCTTCCCATCTTCAAGCCTTTGTGCGAGCCGTCAACAAGGCTAAGTAAATTCTTAATAGTCGCCGTTCCGTTGATTGTCGTGTCCTTGAAATGCGCAGCTCCGCTCGTTCGCAAGCTCCAGTTGCCATCTCCGATGGAGGACTGGCTACAGATGTCTTGAACACCTATCCAGTTGGAGTTGTCCGAGTTTCCGATGTAAAGGTTGCCCGAACCGTGCTTTATCCTTGCCCCTGCGTCCAAGGTCATGTCGCCGACACCTGTCATGCTTCCACTTATGTTAGCCGTTCCATTAAAACTTTGTCCCCAAAGCGTTCTTGTGGTTTGGAGTTTCGTGGCACTTCCAGCATTACCAGTAATTGAAGCAGAAGATGTAATGAACCCTGCTCCATTCGTCAATTGGTTCGTGTTGTTCGGAATGCTTATGCTTTTTGCTGCACTACCATCATAGCTTCCGCTTGAATATCCGCTCCAAGAAAGAGCACTTGGATTTTTCATCGTGCTAGGTCTTCCGCTTACGTTCGTCCAAGCAACAGAACCCGCCGATGCAGCGTAATTTACCGACTGTGACCCGATGTTTGATGAGTCGATGATGGTCTTCCAATCTTTCCACGAACCCGCAATTTTCTGACGGAAGTACATGTGACCATTAGTAGAATAATCATTGGCAAGCAAGAAGCCATAAGTAGAATCTCCTGTTCCCCAGTTCATCACTTGCACCCAAGAATTACTATTCGGTCTGTTGGTTACATTGTTCATCTCATAGATATGTGCAGCACTATTCGTAGCGAAGCTATTCAAATCTGACACGATGTTGTTGCGGCTATGATACATATACTTTGCATCCGCAGTCGCCGTTTTCATGTAACCAGCAAGGCTTTGGTGAGCCGTTAGGAACGTACTGCCTTTAACTACGCTGATAGTAGTGCCATTTTTTGTAACAGACGTAACCGCATTACCACCGCCCGATACGGATATTGATGTAGCACTGCCACCTTCCAGTGACGTGATTCTAATAGAGAGCTGCTTGATAGAGTAGGCAGATGCAATCTCACTCAGCGATTCTGATGTAAGCTTCAAGGCATCTGCATAGCTCTTCACACTACCATTCAACCCACCACTACTACTTGTACCATCACTTGCTCCGTATGCGCTTATTCCACCTGTGGCATAGAGATTTCCGTTAACCTTCAAGTCACCGTTGGAGTCCTTCTCCAAGATGATGCCGTTGATGTTGACCTTGGTTGTGGTGTAGATTTCTCCCAACACATGCAGCTTATGAGATGGGGCAGTTGTTCCGATGCCGACGTTACCATTCACGCTAAGTCTGTTGGAGAGGTATACATCCTTGCTACCAAAGTTGCGAATCCAAGTGTTGTCGCTCATGTACCAACCGCCGCCGTGGTCTTCACTATACCAGCCAGTGCTTCCCTTGCTTCTGAACCAGTTGTTTGTGTAGATAGTTCCTGCTGGTGCTGCGGAAGTATTGATATTGCCCACACCTGTCATGTTGCCGCTCACGTTTGCTGTTCCGTTGAAGGACTGTCCCCATAGCGAGCGAGCCGTTACAAGTTGGTCTGCTTGCTTCACGATGCCAATTCTCGTAGCACCATCAAGCAAGGTGTAAGGGCTATCCCCTGTGGTTGCTGGCAAGCTTTGAGCCTCAGAGAACGATGTATTTGTCACCAAAGTTCCTTGGCTTGTGAAATCGGCAGACGTGCGTCCTGTCTTCTTGATGATTGTGTAAGACAGACTTCCATATTGACCTTGGCAATTTCCCCAAAGTTGAACATTGCCAGTTGCATTGTTGTAGTACACACGCAACCTTGAAGACATGTTTCCAACCAACTCACGCAAGGATATGTTAAAGTTGTATGCCCCAGAGTCCTTCGCTCCATTCTGACGGATTCTCAACACGACAACCGAATAGGTATCGTTATATCCGTTGGAGAAGAGGAACGTGAAACTTCTATCATCATATTGGTTGCCTGTGACGGTAATGTCAAACAACTTCGCCCAATAGTGGGAAAGGCTTGCGGTGTTGCTGTTTACCGCTCCCGACCATACGATGTTGTCTTTGTGCCAACCATCGAGCAAATCCGCATTGAGGTTTGTCCATTGTGCGGTAGTCGAAGCTATGTGATTCGAGCCGTTGTAACCGAATTGCATACCTCCCTTGCCGAACTTCACCATTCCTGCGTTGTTGTTGTTAACGCCCATCAAGCCGATAGTGTTGCCAAAGTTACAATCACCAATGTAGCAATCATCGCCAATGCGCAATCCATTGTAAGCACCATTCAATGCGCTTGCCACAATCTTAAGCTGACCTGTGAGCGTTCCACCTGTCAAAGGCAAGTACTTTGCGGCGATGGCATCTACCTGTGACTTCGTATAAGCATCAGTAATGCCATACCCACTTATCGTTGTCGGCTTGCTTGTGAGTTCTGAGAAGGCAAGGCTGTTCTTGATTGCAAACGAGCCGAAAGCACCCTTGTTGCAATAGGCGAGGTGTGAACTTGTGCCACTATATGCTCCGTTCCAGTAAGCTATGAAGCTCATGTCAGGAATGATGTTGCCATCGATCGATGCGTTAGTCCATCCCGAAGTGCCCACCGCAGAAAGGCTCTTCTTCGTGTAGCTCTTGGTGTAGGTGATGGCTGTTCCACTGGTGGATATGCCAGTCACGAACACATTGCTTCCACTTGGATGAGTAACCGAACGCAAGCCATCAGTAATGCCAAATCCCGACAAGGTGGTTGGCTTGTTGGTGATATAGCTCCACGCAAGGTTTCCTTGGAACGCCGTGAGAGCCTTGATGTGTGGAGCAATAAAGTAGGCATTGCCTTGGTTCGACACGAACGAAAGGCTTACTCCTGCTCCTATAGTGTCATGGTCAGTATAAACCAATGCAGCCGATTGAACGCCACTTGCGTCTGGATTCTCGCTAGTCGAGAAAACCAATTGCGGACCGCCATCGCCATAGGACAGCTTTCCAGCCGACTTGATGTAGTTTACATCGTTGCCATAGGTAGTTCCATAAATCACCAAGCGATTCTGCTCAGCCTTGTGGCTTGTGTTGACGGTGACGGTAGCCTTTGACAACTTCAAGATGTTGTCTATCTTGGTTATTCCAGTCAATGCTTGCTCGGCACTGCTGCCCTGTACCTGTGTCGTTCCTATATAGTGAGTGTGGCTAGACAAGCTGAAAGAACTACCCTTCGTCAAGGTCAAGGTATGCCCACTGATAGATGCGGTTGTTATCGCATTCCCAGAACCTGTTACGCTAACGGCATTCACACCGTCTGTGATACCATATCCGCTGAGACTTGTTGGCTTAGAGGTCAAACTTGCAAAAGTATGTGTATGCCCATTGAGCGAGAATGTAGAGCCTTTTGTGAAGGTTATCTTTGTTCCACTCTTCGACACGCTAGTTACGGCATTGCCCGAACCTGTGGTTTCAATGCTTGTTGCGCTACCACCCTCCAAGGTGGAGATTCTACCAATGGCAGCGTTCAACGAGTTGTTAAGCACGGCGATGGAATAGGCACTTGCAATCTCGCTAAGGTTCTCGCTTGTGAGCTTGATGGAATCGGCATACGCCTTTGCCGAGAAGTTGTTGCTTCCTGTTGTTCCAGCGCTTCCCTCTCCATAGGCAGAAATGCCACCAGTAGCATAGAGGTTTGCCACCTCGTTAGTCGTAGTGTTCGTAATCTTCAACGCCTTATTGGTTGCATCATACTCCAACTTGATGTTACCGATGGAGATATACTTTCCACTAGGCACGATGATGCTTCCATTGATGTCAGCAGTGCCATTGAACGAATTTCCCCACAATTTGCGAGCATTAGTAAGCTGGAGAGCCTTCTTCGCTGAACCGTTTGTGAAGTAGCCTTGCAAGGTGGCAATACTCCCTTTGTTTGCGGATATGCCCGAAGCATTTACCCCTTCTGCCTTTTTCGCTCTTGCTACCTCGTCAGATATAGACTTGTTGATTCCGTCAACGATACCACTTAAAGTGTCTGTCTGCGCAATATTGGCGAGGAAGCTCACCACCTCGTTCCACTTATTGATAATTCCGTCCGCAGTCTCCTCGTCAGTAGTCATAAGGGCGTACCAGTCATAGGCACTATTCCAATGACTTACCTTAGTGGATGAAATGCCGTCCAGTACAGACTTATTGCTATGAGTATGCTTTGCTGATACCGCACCATCCCAAGCTGTCTGCTTTGCAGTAGTAGGAATGGAGTAACCAGAAGCAAGGGCAATGGCAATAGTTCCATTGGTAGTGATAGGCGAGCCGCTGACCGAAAGCCCAGTTGGGACAGAGATTGCAACCGATGTGACCGTACCTGTGTTCTTAGTATATCCGCTATCATTGCTGAGTTCGGACAACTTGGTAGGAACGGTTACGTTTATGGTTTTCGCAGCAGAGTTTGGGGTGTAAGTGCCTAGGCTTGTACCATTCTTCTGAATAGTCAAGCCGTAGATGGTCTGATGCGAAGTAAGATAGCTACCCTTTGGCTGATAGGTAGCCTTGGCAGCTGCTATCGTAAGATAGTCGGAGAACACGCCTGTCCCGAATGCGTTTATCTTGTCGTTGAGCTGCTTGATGCTCCAAGCAGTAGCAAGGAATGAAACTTCCGTCTTGCTGCTGTCTCCGTTGTCGGCGGAAGTCATGGCTGCAGCCTTTTCGAAGCCAAGGACTGAGCCGTTCAATCCGCTTCCTGGGCCACCGCTGACGGAAGAAGCACCGAAAGCCGTGATGCCGCCTGTCGCATAGAAGTTAGCTGCGGTCTTTCCGTCCGTCTTCTGAACGTAGAGATTGCCGCTTCCATCATTGATGATGTAGATGTCGCCAATGGCAACCTTTCTCTTGAAGGTAGCGATGCCGTTGACGGTAAGCGCACCTGTTATCGTTCCTCCTGCAAGAGGGAGATACTTAGCAATGGTCGAGTCCACTTGTGCCTTGGTATAAGCGTCCGTGATGCCATATCCTGCGATTGTAGTTGGCTTTGAGGTCAAGCTAGCGAAGGTATGGGTGTGACCGCTGAGGGAGAATGTGCTTCCCTTTGTCAAAGTCAAGGTGTGACCGTCTATGCTTGCGCTAGTAACGGCGTTCCCATTGCCTGTGACCGATACCGCATTGACTCCATCGGTGACTCCATAGCCAGCAAGTGTTGTTGGCTTTCCCGTAATCTCGCTGAATGCGTGGGTATGTCCCAACTTGCTATAGGTCTTCTCCGCATCGGCAGACTTCAAGTAAGCAGCCAAGGACTGATGAGAAGTAAGGTAAGTTCCCAAGTCAACGGCTGTTCCACCTGTGGCTGCTATGGTCTTAGTGACACCATTAATCTTCACGCTGTGCGTATGTGTCTTGTCACTCTTTCCGCTGATGTCTTGATGGGATGTCAAGAAAGTAGCTCCCTTTGTAAATGTCAGTTTAGTACCACTTTTCGACACACCTGTCACCGCATTGCCACTTCCTGTAACCTCTATGCTTGTCGCACTTCCTCCTTCCAAGGTGTTTATGCGACCTATGGCATCATTGATGCTGCTGTAGAGTGCAGCAACAGAGTAAGCACTAGCAACCTCGCTAAGACTTTCGCTTGTAAGGCTCTTGGCATCATTGTATGATTTCACCGTGCCATTCAATCCACCGCCTCCAGTACTACCGCTAGATGTAGTTCCGACACCATAAGCAGATACACCACCACTAGTATAAAGATTTGCAACTTCGTTGGTCGAGGTGTTCGTTATTTTCAACGCTTTGTTAGTTGCATCATACTCCAACTTTATGTTGCCAATAGTGATGTACTTTCCACTAGGCACAACGATGCTACCGCTTATGTCGGCTGTTCCGTCAAAGCTGTTACCCCAAAGTTTACGTGCGTTGGTCAGCTTGATGGCGGACTTCGCCGAGCCATTCGTGAAGTAGCCTTGCAAGGTTGTTATGTTCGCCTTGTTTGTGGCAATGTTTGTAGCATTTGCACCCTCCGCCTTCTTTGCCCTGTTAGTTTCGTCCGTGATAGACTTGTTGATACCACTAAGTATGCTATCCAATGAATCTGTCTGCGCAATGCCAGCAAGGAAATCCACAACCTCATTCCACTTGTTGATAACACCATCAGCAGTTTCCTCATCGGTAGTCATTAGCTTGTACCAATTGTAAGCAGAATCCCATTGCCCTTGCTTTGATGTCGTAGGGATGGAATAACCCGAAGTCAAGCTTATGGCGAAAGTTCCACTTGTTGTGATTTCCTTTGTCGTACCAAGAGACAATCCAGTTGGCAAAGTTAGCTTAACCGATGTTACCGTTCCCTTGTTTGTGGTGTAGCCGCTATCATTCGTAAGTTGAGAAACCTTGGTGATACGGTCTGTAATATCCACCCACTTGTGCGTGTGTGCGCTAGGAGTGAAAGTAGAAGGCTTTCCTGTGATGTTTGCCCAATCCAAGCTAAGACCACCAAGTTCAGAACTGATGTTGTCGATTCGATTGCTGAGAGCCTTGATGGCATAAGCGTTAGGAATGCTTGCCAAGTCATTGTCTGTATACGTGCCTTTGATGATGTCTGTGTAGCTCTTCACGCTTGCGACCAAGCCACCGCCACCACCATTGTTAGTACCATCGCCGTATGCGCTCATTCCACCTGTGGAATACACATTGCCGTCAATCTTCAAAGCACCATTTACCACACTGAGGGTAATACTACCTAATTTAAGCTTTCCCTCTACCAACAAATCATTGCTTACGCTGAGTGTCGTAAAAGGAGCTTGCGGAGTCAAAGCCACAAGGTCTTTTATGTTAGTGCCATTGCTACCGCTCTTCCATGTAGGCTCAAAGAAGGTGAGGTATGCGCCAAGATTCTTCTCGCTGATGATGAAAGAGGTAGGGTCAGCGTGAACCCTGCCATCAGTTCCCCACCAGATTGCACCACCTGCCACATAGCCCGAGCCATCGAAGCGGAAGATGGTGTTGGCAGGAGTCTTAGAGCCATCGTTGTAGTCCTTATCGACCATTTCGCCACCGAACCAAGCGGCAACACCGCCTCCCTTTGCAGACTTCTCCGTTATACCATTGATACCTGCCGTAGTGTTTCCGTCCGTGTCTCGCAAACCGATGAGTGATGTAAGAACCAGACCTCCGTTAATCTCAGTATCGGGAGCATCCATCAGAGCCTTCTTTAAATAAGCAAGGCTGGTTACGTCACCTATAACTACACCGAGGTCGCCATATATCTTGCTAGTGATATAGGCGTTTGCCAAGCCAAGTTTGTCATAGAATGCGCTGTATGCGGATTGAAAGTTGGTGAACTTCGTTCCCACGGCTGAGACGATAGCAGCCTTGCCGTTGGTATCAGTCTCATTGTATCTTTTAGATATATCTGAAAGATACTTAACGAGTTCCGTCTTGGCAGTCGTGAGGGTAGCAAAAGCGGTGTTGAGGTCGGTGAGTTCATTGGTGTTCGTCAGCACCTCTGCTTCCTTCACCTCATTGTACGACTTCTGTGCTGCCGCAAAAGCATCTTCAAGTCGCTTGGAATCCTGCGCCATAGCCGCAATCTCAGAAGGCTCTAGATAGCCATCCGTAACATAATTATCGAATGCCTTCTTGTTGCTTGTAACGGTCTTGCCGAGATTCGTAACATTCGTCTGTGCGGTATCTGCCGCCTTCTTCGCCTCTTCCGCTGCCTTCTTTGCTGCGTTCGCTACAGTATCGTCTGTGTACTTCACTTTCTTAGTCCAATCGGCTGCGCTGAATGAAGCATTGCTCTTGGTTGCCACGACAAGCTCGCCCTTGGAATATGCAACACCACCGAGGGTATATGCTGCTTCCAAAATCCAGAGGTCACGCTCCTCATAGGATGCAGGTTTGCTTACATAGATACTGGATTTGCCATCTATCTTGTCGAAAACCTCGGTAGGTACGTCCTGCTTATCCCATTTCGTACCATTCCAGAAGAAAGTCTGGTTGTTGCTTGTGTTATACCACAAGTCGCCCTTGTGCTTCTTCTTGGCATCATCGGTAGTCCAGGATGTGCTCGGGTCGGTTGACTGATACCAAGTCTCAGCCTTCTTGTCGAGCTGGTCTTGTATTCCCGTCAAGCTCTCCTCTATGGTCTTGGCGAATGCGTTGAGGTCGGAATCATTAGCCTTTACCCATTCTGATGAGGTGAAGCTGCCAGTGGCTCTACTCTTAACGCACACCATCAGAGTCTTGCCATCATCTCCGCCGCTAGCCCATAAATCGCCCTCGTCATAAGGAACAGTAGGCTGAGAGGTGAAAACGGTACGCTTTCCATCTGCCGTGTCCTGCGCCTTGCTTGCTGCGGTCATAGCAGTGTTGATGTCGTTATCCTTGATTCTCGCCCATGCCGTACCCGTCCAACGGTATGTGTAGCCATTAGACGTATTGTAGAACAGGTCGCCAGCGTGCTGCGACTTCAATGTATCGGTAGTCCAGTCAGAAGCAGGCTTATTCTGAGTAGTAGGAGCATAGTTGTAGAACCAGGTCTCTACTTTCTCATCAAGCTGCTCCTTGTAGCTAGCCATATCGTTTTTGTACTCTTCCTTGAAGGTATTGAGGGCAGAATCATCGGTGTACTTGGAAGCCTTAGTCCAGTCAGCGATGGCAAATGACGAACCTTTTGCCTTGGCAGTCTGGCAGCGCAGGATTTCATTCTTGTAGATGCTGCCATCTGTAGGATAGGTAGCGTTTACCCAAATGTCGCCCAACTGATAAGGCGGAATAGGCTGTGTACTGAACACCTTCATTTTGCCATCTGCGGTCTCCTGTGCCTTGCTGGCATCGGATAGAGCTTTGGCGATGTCGGTATCTGTAATGATAGTCCACTTATAGGTGTTGCCATCCTTGGCAAAGCGGTATGCCTTGCCCGTCTTGTTATCATAATAAAGGTCGCCCAAATGGGTATCTTTTTCCTTGTCTGTCGTCCAACTGCTGGCTGGGGCATTCTTCAAAGTAGGCACACCATCGTAAAACCACGTCTCGATAGCTCCGTCAACCTGATTCTGCAAATCAGTTATCACCTGCGAGTTCTTGATGAGATTGTTCACCTGCTCCTCGGTCAAGCCTCCTGCTGAGTTCTCCTTGATATACTGAGACAGTTCCTTGCCATCCACGGTAGATTTCGCCGAAAGCTTACCCTTAATAGATACCTGCTTGGCTGCGCTGTCATACTTGATGTAGCTACTACCCTCATAGCCATTCTCCTTAGTAGGTCGGTCGCCCACATACATATCGCCATAAACATTAAAAAATGCCTTGTTAGTCTGTTTGTTTACACCATACTCTACGTATTCTTTGTTGGCAAAAGAGTAGCTATTTATACCGTGGTACAAGCTGACGAATGGCGAATAGGTATCTACCGCCGAGAAGATAAGGCAGTTCTGACGTTCTACATCGGTTCTATTACCGCACTGCGACAATACATCACCTTTGGCAGGAACATCGCTTGCAGTAGCGCAATCGGTATCCGAGAGGTCGATATAATGATACTTCTTTCCTTCCAGCTCTACGGGTTCCTCGTCACGACCGATTACCAATCGCCAATAGAAGTGATTACCCACCTTATGGTAAGTGCCCTTGCGAACATTGAATGATTCCGAGCGCACTTGGTCGTTAACGGAGAAATCATTATCTACGGCATCACCTTCCTGCTCTGCTAAGAAATAGCAACGATAAGCCTTCTGTGACACATTATTATATGTCACAGTAACCTCTTCCACCTTGTGAGCCACCACGCCACCAGCAGGAGAGATAATCTCCTTGCCACCGATGGTGGAGGTTTTCTTGATTACAAGCTCCTCGAATATAGCCTTCATCCTCACCTCCAGGTAATCTGTGATGAGATGCGAACGACCTTCTGTATCGGGAGTCCACGAGCCGCCGTTCTCATTGTTGAAGTTACCGACAAGCAATCCACTTAAAAGCTTCTGTACCTTCTCCCAAGTGATTGTGCCCTTGGCGGTGTCGTCCTTTGTCTTGTTTAATCTTTGTTCATCAACAGCTTTTGCTGAAAATACATTATAATCCGTAGGAGTTATGCTATCATAACTCTTAATGATGTAAATCGACCTTCCGCTTCCGCCATTACCATTAAGATAACTCTGTCCATTATAGACAAGTTCCTCAATTTTAGACTCCATTGCATTGAGTCGTGAATATGACGGTTTTTCTCCAACATAATATTTTGCTCCATCATAAGGAATATCTAGACAAAACTCATAACCGATAATTCTTGAAGCCCTATAACTGTCACCATAACCTTTATTATAAAGATTTACTCTGTCTCCTACTCCATGCAAGTTACCCCTACCCTGATTATAGGAATAGTTAGCCTCAGCGGTACATGTATATGTCGTAGGGTCTATCATGGACTTCTTCAAATCCTTTATGGCATCCGTCAGCAACTCATTGGAAGCGGAAGAAACTAAAGTATCACCCAATTTGGTAGAATCCCAATTATAGAGAACAAAAGTATCTCCATCCTTCGGGTGCAAAGTTATATCCGGCAAGAAACGACCATAATCCTCATTAGCAACAATCTCAAATACCTGCGACTTAGGATTTATCTGTTCTTTTCCATCTTTCAATATCGGATTACCATCATCGTCCTTAAGTATTTCAGAAACTCCATCTGGATTAAACTCACATTCGAAGTCCATACCATTAAGAGAACCGCTTTGAAATACTATATGTAAGTTCTTGCCACTAAGAATATACGCCTTTCGGAAAGCCATATCACCTGTTTTTTCGCCATCTTCATTGACAATAGCAAGCGAATTAACACGATAAAAAGTCCGTTTGATGTAATCTCCTTCTTCGGGTGTACTTTCATCTTCTACATCTTTTTCATATGATGTTACCTTAGAAGTCTTGATAAGATTTCTTGGATAAATATCATCATTTGTAGTTACTCCCTCAACATACTGGTCTTCACGGAGTCCACTAACTTGTATATATCCATTTTTCAGTTCAAAGCCATTCTCTGCCAGCAATTGCTTGTTCTTGTCAGAGCATTCTGCTGAATTTGGTAGCATGAGACGTTTTTCAACAACACCATCCTTTGTTATATCCGCATCAGCATCATTCTTATATCCGCTAGGCAAGTTCCTTGCAGCTCCAAAAGCATATACCCTGTTTGCATAAGTGGATTGGCTTTGTGAGCTTGACATAGAAACGATATTATCGTTAAGTCTGAAATCAGTAATAGCATTCGTATTCTCGCAAGTTCCAAAATGCAGTATATTTCCCTCAAACCACCATTCACAACCAAACGTCTGAGCTATATTCGCAATAGCATCCAATATACTTGTATTAGAGTAAGTTATAAGCTTTGCAGCATTCGCATCTACACTCGCATCTATAACATAAGTATAATCCGTTCCTTCTCCTTCAAAATTAGGGTCATAAAGGTAAGACTTATCTAACTTCGCATAATAAGCTAGATTTTTCATTATCACTTCTATATGAGTACTAATTTTTGAAGTAAGAGAGAATGTCGATTCTTGTGAACCTGTATTCGGGCGATACTTCAGGATCTTATTCTTTAACTTACGATAATAGGCATCGAATTGGATTTCGTAGGAATACCCAATAGTATCATTATCTTTGGCCTTAGTTAAATCTATAAGCTCAAATCGCCCATATGGTGTTTCGATAAAATCACCACGCAAGAAATATGTCGGTCTAGAAAGGTTAAACGAAAGCTTACAATAGTGAGACTGCATCAATTCATAATGAACTGATGCTTCTTGTGTAACAGGAACAGTACATCTTACTTGTACGTTTCCGCTATTATCGTAGTACTTTATGTCGATTTCCTTGAAAGTTTTCATAATTATTCTATATCTTCAAATTCTTTTAAAGTGAATTTTTCTCTATCCGAATCCGTCAGTTCTCCTCTATTTGTAGGATTGTACTCCACTAACTTCAAACTCTTCTTGCCTATAGAACCTCCTTTTCCCCTAGAATAGCTAGATGATTTTCTTGCACAATACAAGCGATAAACATCATCTTTTGATTTCGGAACCTGTATAGTAACAAAGCCATTATCCATAAGCGCATCAAAGGCTTTTACCCTTTTATTGTAGTCAGTATGGTCTCTGCCAATAATGACAAACTCTAATGTAATGCTTCTTTCTGCCTTTTTTGGACGAATAGGAACAACCCTAGTTCCATGCTCAGTTCTTACCTCGTTGGCAATATAACTCTTATTGTCTGCATCAGCCTCTAATGCATCTAAGAATCCACTACCCATCTTTACACGATAGTTAGTCCAAGCATCCTTTCCGTTTATGATAAGTTCATTCGAATTCATGTCTGCAAAATTAAAAACAAAATGAGGAATAATATTATATTTTTACCACAATGCTTTCACTTAAAATTTAAGTGCAAAAAGGGCGCAAATCCAAATAGGAAATGCGCCCAAAAACAATAAGCTTTTGATATTATGAAGTTGTATTTTCGTTTCCCCTTACTTTTGCGGCTAACGCTACTTTATCTTCTGCATCCTTCCGTATCTTTTCTATTTCTTCTGCTGGAGCATCCGTAAGAGCCAACATTTGGACAGCGGTCTCTAGAGACAGGACACCTTGATTGTATAGTTCCGCAATAACTTTCCACTTATCTTTTTTATCATCCTCAAAAGGCTCTGCGAAATCGAACTCTACTTCCAGCTTATCCAACTTGCTTCTCTTTTCAGGATATAGTTCCTTCATAACGGCAATAATAACATGCGACAATCTACCGACAAGCTCTTCATAGATTTCCATTCGGTTCGCCCTCTTGATGTAGCCCAATACCAACGCTCGCTTTATACCTACACTGGTAAGTGTACTCATGGCTTTCATCAGTTCCGGTGACATATCCGGTGTAAATGTATCAAACAATATAGATTGAGCCAAGTCCTCTTTCTCTGCCTTGCGAATTTCTGAGTTCTGAGGTGGATTGATATATTCAAACCTAGAATCCTTTCCTGTCAATTGTATCAGCTTGCCTGGCTTGTTCCGCTTAGGGATTGATTGTATCACGTCAGCGGTTGCCGCAGCTATAGGGTCGGCAAAATAGTTGTTCGTATCTCCTATCTTGGAGTCTAACATCTCTTCACGTTCCATTCTTGGCTCTGCACCATCCCATGATTTAGGTTGGCGAAAGTAGATGCCGTTAATCTTTCCGGTCGGATTAGGATACTTATACACCTTCCATCCAAAGCCACCACGCTCACAATGATAGTTGAAGACCGATGTCAATATATCCCAACATTCAACAGTTCTTGTCTCTCGCTTTAAGGAATAACCTATCGCAAAAGCAAGCATATTTCCATATTGGTCAAACAATTCTCTCATCTTATGTCCTTTGGAACGTGCTGCTACGTATACATCAACATGCATTTCTCCGTTTTTTTGCGAGAAATTAAAGACAAGTCCGCTTTCGGTTTCCGCTCCGGCAAGTCGCTTGCATTGGCGAAGCTTGGTATTGAAGTATATATTCTTCAAGTATTTTTTGTATAGCTCAAAGGCTTCATCGTCACCTTCTACTTTCTTCCACATTATCGGATTACCTAACAAGAAGAACAACTCTACCTCATTGATGTATCTCTGCCTTGTCCTTGCCAACTTCTCCGTCCTATATGGTTTTTCTCCCTTTACCCATTTATCCTCACGGCTCATCACCTTGTGAGTTTGCGGATTATATTCCGAAATGGCATTATCCACATCGAAATCATGTTGTTCCATCATGTTTACGACAGAATCAACATCATTATCTTCCAAACGTTCGAAGATATTTCTCTCCACACCCAACGCATTGAGCGTGAGGTTTCGAAAATATGTCTTTATCTGAATAATTGAATCTACAAACATCCTTATAACTTTTTGAAGCAAAGGTAATAATAAACATGGTTTCTACACACTTTAATTTACGTATGCCTTTCACTTAGTTTTTAAGTGAATAAAAAAGACTATTTACTAAAGAATCTATCTTTATTTAGTAAACAATCTTTTTTATTTACACTAGATTTTTATTCACCATCATAGAGTACTTACACTAACTATCTAATAGTTAAATATTTGTATTTTTATTACAAAAGTAATTATATTTGTCATTTAGTACACTCCTAAGTCTGATTTTGATGCTTTCCTTGGCTTCATTACCTTACCGAGCAATACAGCTAGAATATAATACCTAGCAGCATCTATTAAATGATTGTCATGGTCTTCCGGAACATTGATGTAATTACCATCCTTATCTTTTGACCACACATATTTACGGAACTCGCTCTGTAAATGGACTGATTGCCTAGTAGTGAAGATTTCGAATGTCTGCATCTTGTCAATACCAGCCAATATCGAACCAGCACCCTTTTGTGCTCCATATATGACTATTCCACCAAGAGCTACCTCATCTATAAGTCTAGGGTCAGCACTATCCGCATACACAAACAAACCTTCTTCCGCATAAGGGCGCAAGAATTTTATAATATCATTGGACAACATTTCCGTTCTATAGCAAAGTTCCTCTATATACAGGCGATTATCTACGATACCACACTTCACAATGGCAGTATAGTCTTTCGAATATCCCCAGTCTACTCCGATGGCTACTTTCCTTGCGTTGCTAGGGAACTTATCCACAATGCCAACATGCTTGAATATTGCACCCTCTGATACGTCAGACCATCTACCTATCATTATATGAGCATATTTCTCCGGTTCATTCTCCTTCATTTCCAACACCTCATTAAGGAACTCCGGTGACAAATGCTTTATGTTATCAAGATATGTAGTATGAATGTGCAACACTCTTGGGTCTGTGCTGATCTGGACGGGAACGCCATCAAAATACACCTCTTTATGTGTCTTTTCTATAAAACGCTTATATACCCAATGATTGGAATCGCATGGGTTCATAATGATTATTACTCGATTGTGCAAGCCTTTCTGACGGATAGAGAGCATAATTCGCTCAAAGTCTTCCTCGCTAGTCCACTCCTCAGCCTCATCAACAACAAATATAGTCACTCCATGGATTGACTTTAACTTCGCAGTCTGATTACCACTAGAAGTATTGATACCACGGAACATGATTTCAGCTCCTGTCATCTTATTGACTATATCGGTCTTCGTGTTCTTGAAGTAATCCTGTGTGCCATCAATCTCTATTTTCTCTTTAACCTCTGGAATTACGGAAATAGCGGCACTCACCATTGTATAACGTGTATAAAGAATCTTATGCGCTATCTTTCTTTCGGCATTGTATTCAAAAGTAAGTCTTTCGATAAACTGAGAGACGGAGAAACTTTTTCCTGACGCACGACTTCCTGTAATAAGGTAAATGAAATGCGTCTTGTCATTATATAACGGATAATAAACGGAATGTGTTTTAGCCATTACTCACCCTCCCCTTGCTCTTCTGCTTCCTGTTCTATCTCTCTTTCAATCCACTTATTGACGGATATACCTTTCTTAGGGTCAAAAGGAATGCCCTTTTCCTCTTCATCCTTCTTACCTCTCTGTATCTCTCTCCAAGTCATATCATAATGGAATAGCCAAGTAGAAAGAGCTTGTACGTTAGGTGGAGTCTCCTGCTCAGTTTCTCTAGTTTCCACTACTATATCATCTGTCATAACTCCATCTACCACCATGTGTCTTTTGGTGGTTGTCTTGCCTTTTACCTTGACACCTCCAAGGGCGCATTTAAGAAATCTGCCACGCACGATTGCATTAATAAATTCTCTGCCACGCACGAGGGATTGAGTTATCCTTTCGCCTCTTTCCGAATTTTCGTCTTCATTCCAATTCTCGTATTTTCCGTTTTTCATTCGGTTGAAGACCTGTGGATTTAGGTCAACCCCAAACTTCAAACCAAGGGCGTAGGCAATTTCAGAATCCTTCTGACCTTGCTTTGCAAGCTGTTCTATCTCATCATAGAAAGCATCGCCATTGTAATCAAATTTCGGTTTTGCCATTTTCTTGTATTTATTATTGTTTCGCTATATATTGGGCAGATGGGTTTATACCTTGCCTCTAATTTTGTTATACATATAGAAAGGAACAGCTAGTATGAACATCGGTATTGCCAATACCATAGCTATAGCCAAGTTCGCAATCTTCATTAATCTTTTCTTGTTCTTCTTCATAATCTTTCGATTTTATGAGTTGACCAATTGTCCTATCTTGTTTATCAAAGGGGTAAAAAGACACGACACCCATATATTGTACGTTTTCTTTCTCCTTTTTTTGATAAACATAGAAACAATCATAAAGGGAATGAGCATATCTATTGTTATTGCCGCCATTATAAACCCTAACGTGAATCTTATAATCTTTTTCATTGCTTTCATATTGTTTTTGTTTATATGCGTTTAGCAACCTTCATAAGCATTTCTCCCTTTATTACCTTGTCGGTTTCAATAAAGCCAAAGGTGCTCATAAAGCGTTCCTTGTTCTCGATGTTATCAAAGGATAGCATGACGTAAGACTCGGCTTCTAAAGCTTTTTCCGCTGCCTTGGTATTTACCTCTTTCTTTACCTGTTGCATACGCTCTTTATTCGCTTGATATTGAGCATCTTGCTGCTGATTGGCTATAATTTGATTTTGTTCTATCTGTCGTCTCTGCTCTTCTTGCACTTCCTTTGGTGCTGGCACTTTTCTGTTTTCGCTTTCTTGGGCAAATGGGTCTAGTAAGGAATTGAGTTCTTTACCTAACTCATCTTCGCCTTCAGTCTTTACCATTGCATCATAGCCGAACAGGGACAGGTCTTCTTCCGTTAATCCGGCATCCATATAGTTTATGTCCGGCAGTAATTCACGGACTTTCATGTCATCCCATTCTCCATGAGCATTCTCGGAATTAAGCATGAGGTTCAGTTCAACTTCGGTCTTGTAATCTACATCTATAGCCTCAGCCAAAAGAGAATAATCCTTTTCGGGATAGCCCATAATCTCATCCATGATGGTTACTTTTTGGTTGCCGCCTACGATGGTCATTGTCTGCTTATTGACGGTTATACCACCAACAACACCATATTTCCTTATGGAACGTTTCAACGTAGCTTTCTGCTGCGGTGAAATCTTCCTTGGATTATATGGTGCTATCTGCACTTCGGAGCGTTTGAACTCTTCCTGCTTACCTGTGAAATAATCTCTTGGTTTCGTCATCTTATCAACTCATTGTTTCTTGCAAAGGTATGAATAATAATTGTTTAAGAGAAATGTTTGTCTTCGTGTCTTTTCACTTTGTCTTTTTAGTGAAATAACATATCGCAGCAACATGTTAATTGGCTTTTATTTTGGTTACTTTTGCACAAAAAAGATATGGGAGACGTAGGTAATAATGGGGTACATGCTAGGCTGAGAGCACAAGCAACCTCAATGCGGAGAAAAGCCGAGTCGGTAGGTAATAAGCTACAAGCTATAGCTGAAGGTATAGCTAAGAAGTATGGAGCAAGGGTCACTCCTATCAATTACAAGAGTGTTGACTCCATTGTACGCAAGGCTAAGGGCGAGGCTAATGGTATTAAAGACATTAAGGACTCGTACAGAACAACCATCATCGCAGATAAAGGGTCAATACCGAAAATAATAAAAGACCTTAAAGGCAAATACAAGGGCTTTGAGTTCGTTAGACTCAAGGAACAGAAACTGGATACTGGCTATTCAGGAAACATCATCAATATCCGGAACAAGAAGACCGGACTTATTGGTGAGATACAAGTTAATACTGCTAAGATGATTTACGCCAAGGAGAATTACTCGATAGCCTACAAGCTGTTGGGTGGGAAGACCATGCGAGAAATCTATAAAGAGACCAAGAAACCATCCGGTTGGGGACATGCGTTATACGAGCAGAGTAGAACCGCCAAGAGTAACGGAGGCAAGAAACAAAGGTCGGTATCTATGCAACAAGCTTACTATGCAACGTTTCAATAATTAATATATTTAAATTTCAAGTAATAAACATTAATTTATTTGCAAGTTTAATATCTTTTTTATATCTTTGCATTGTAATAAGGAGATAAAGACTATGAATAATAAAGATAAGAACAAAATCAGCCACCTCCTTAAAAACGGAGAGTCGGTTTATGTTTACTATTGGGAGGATGACATCGTTGTCCGCTATCAATATGTAAATAAAGAACTTATGTGTTACCCTAAAGGTAAAGGACGTAAGCCAAAAGAGTTTAAGTTTAATGAGAACACCTATGCACAAGATGCTCTTGAACTAGGTGAGTTAATAACGAAAGAAGAATATGAAAGATTCTGAAATGATAGAGTTGTGCCTCCGCATTGCTTGTGAGGCGCACAAGGGACAAATTGATAAGGTTGGACTTCCGGTGATATTGCATCCCATCCATGTAGGAGAAATGGGTAATAGCACCGAAGAGATTTGTGTCGGATTTCTCCATGATACGATAGAAGATACGGATATGACCTACGACAAGCTGTTATCACTAGGAGTAAGAAAAGACATTGCCGATAGTGTATGCATTCTAACCCACAAGGAAGGTGTTCCGTATTTTGACTACGTACAATCAATCATTGACTCAAAAGATATGGTTGCAATACAAGTCAAAATCAACGACCTGCATCACAACCAATCGAGAGCTAAGAAGTACGGATTTCAAAAGCAATATGAAAAATGTACTACGGCATTGTCAATGATGGGAAGGTTCTTTCCACATGAGGAGGGACAATACTACCCATCCTTTGAATATATGCCTTAACTAGTACGCTTGCGAGTATAATTCCAACCTAATTCCTTTGCGACTTCACGAAGAGCTTTATTAGTACTAACTACATCAGCTCTGTCCCAAGCAATTGACAACTGCTCTCTACTTATTCTTCCGTGAGTGTAATCGGAACTTGGTTTAGCGACATATGAATTAAAATATTTCATACGCCTATCCTTTATCTTTCTTGCAACATTCACGGCTTGACGTTGCGTACTTATTCCCCAACCATTCTTCGGTCTTTTCATAGAGTATGTATAAGAGCCTGTGATAGCTCTTATCTCTGATGCGTTATTTATGACCGTAGTAGCAATATCTGCACTACTAAAGCTTCTTCCTATCCTACCTGCAATATTGCTATCCAACCCTTCTCCTGGGTGGTTATGCGTCAATATCGCATCTTTGTAATTGTAACCACTTGGCAATTTCGTACTTGTAGAAGTACCTCTTGTGGAATGGCTTATCTCTTTTCCATTTTGGTCGAAAGCATAAATACGTTCTGTCTTTAACTTTCTAATCTTAGCTTCAGTGTCGGACAAAGCCGCATCCAAGCCACGGCTATGTCCGGCATTGATTTGCCTATCCGCTCTTTCGCCTCGTTGAGGTCTGCCTCTATATCCTCTATCCGCCATATATAAATCTCCTTTTTTATTTGCAAAGATACGAAATAACCTTGGGAGTACCTAAATATCAAAGGCTTACATATTCACTTATCCATATTGTGCAATCATTCTTTTTCTTTATTATACAGAACTTCAACACCTACCATCGTTTGTTTCACAGAAGACGGTTCACAACTCTTCTTTCTTGTTCCGTCATATCATTTAGAATTTAAGTTTTTCAGAAATTCCAATCTGTCTTCTACTTGTGTAAATGTATCATCCAACTCGTCATCACTCATAGAGGAATAGAAAGTATAGCTACATGGTCGCATAGTAAACCCATCAATCAAGAAGACAGAGAACCACATAATGCGCTTTACACTGCATTGTTTCAGATTAACTTCTAATGCTCCTTGTTCAACTTTAACGGCAATATTATTGTTTGATTTAATGTTTAATACCTTACCTAAAACATCGTTATATACTTCATTCATTGCTCTTCTCTTTAAATCCTACATATCTCTTCATTTCACTATAAGCTCTCTTCATAGCCTCAGCCGGAGAAAGATTATACTTTTTCTCAATATCGCTTGTTATGTCCGCAAGATGCATCCTAAACAGCTCTTCAATGTAAGTGTCATCTTTCATTCGCTGAATACCCCTTGCGTATATCTTAGCCTTATCCATGCCCCATTCCAATCCCATTTCGTGAATGAATTCATCCAATTGCATAAGGCTTTTCTTTCCGAAGTTTCGAAATTTTACCATTTCAAACTTGGAATATTGTACCAAATCTCCAATAGTATCTATATCGGCTGCCTTTGTCACATTAAGGACACGAACTGGTAAATTACAATTGACTAATCTGATGGAGAACACTGAAGGGGGAACATCTTCAGATTGTTCTTCTTCACCCTCTTGCATAATCAACTGCATTTTTACATTCTTAATTTCTTCTTTCAAGGAATTGTTCTCCTGCTTCAAATCTGCAAGTTCTTTAATCGCATAGTTGAACTTCCGGATAGCCTTAACGACAATCTGGCGCACTCTCTCCCTTGAAAGTTCAAGCTCTTCGGCTATATTACTAATCCTGTCCCCATTGAAAAATGCTTGCATAATCTTCTTCTCTCGCATTCCACCTTGTGACGTTAACTCCAATAACGTACAAAGTGAACCGCCTATCTTGTCATAGCTGAAAGAAGAAACGTTCAAAGCATCATGCATTAACATTTGCATCTTCGCATTTACCTTGCGCCCACTTGCCAATAACTCTTTCTGCTCTCTATCAAGCAAGTCTTCTGAAACTGACAACATCTTGTACTTCTCGGAATACTTCTTGACATCATCAGCATTCACCCAAAAGCGTTTACTGCTCTTATCATTGTAGCCTCCAAGTAAGCCCTTGTTAACCCAGTTCGTAATCGTCTGAGGGTCAACACCTAAATAAGCAGCGGCATCATTTCTTGTCATTCTCTCCATACGAACCCCTTTCTTTTATTTTCTTGTTCTTGAAATATTCACCATAGGCATTAACCAAATCTTTTTCAGTAATACCTCTACTCAAACAATCATTAGCGAAATCGATCTGTACATTATCATTCCTTTGAACTTTAGTGTATCGTTCAGAATATTCTTTAATTAAGTCGGCAACTACTATATATGCTTTAATTTGGGAAGATTTAAGCATATCTACGCTAACAAAAGTCTTGCAGATATTAATACCTCGCTTATAGTCAATCTTTTGCAGATAAAGCCCCATACTTGTAGCTACAACCTTGCTTGTGTCATTTTTATAAATAAGCACCGTGTAAGCCACTTCTCTCTCAATATGGGCTAATACCCTATTAATTGGCATATTCTCTATTCCCAATGCTCGCTCGGCATATCTTCGTAAGAAATGTGGCGTATAACTGAACTGCTCTGCGCTATTCTCCTCGTCCAACAAGGAAGTAGCACATACATAATCATTCGTCTCCTTGCAATAGATAAACATATCGAAATAGAATTGTCTGATGTTCCCTCTATTTACATACATGCATACTTTGTACTCGGTAGCGTCTTTCGTCTTGAAATCATAACACTGAGTAGTACATTGCCCCATTCCTTTACGAAGCTCACGGATGAGTTTCTTTGCTTTTTCGATAGCAAACTTTTCTAGCATAGGCTTATCTTTCTTGAATATCTCAAAGAGTTCACGCCCTGTCATTGACCCTATAATCATTCTTTGCCCTCCACTTTTTCATTCAACTCATTGGTAAAAAACTTTTTTAATCCTTCGTATTGCTTTACCACCTGCTCCAAAGCCTTATTCTTTTCACGTAACTCATCACGCTCTAAGAGTAACTTTCTGTACTTCTCCAACTCACATCTAACTTCTTTCGAGCTAAGCCTCTGTAGCTGATTGTTGAGTTCATTAAGTCTGTAGCCTTGTTCACGTGTTTTCTTACGTAGACGGCACAACTCTTCTTGCATCTTGGAATAATTCTTCAATACCCTAAGAGTTATCCGCTCTTCGGGTATATCCTTATTCATTTCATTTTTTCTAGCCTTACTCATATTTAAAACTCCTTATCCTTTAAAAATAAAACACTCCCAACCAAATAACTACCTTTCCAGCCTAATTGTTTTGCGTGACTTGTTGCTAATGTATTTATTCGCTTAAACCTTAGTACTCCATCACCATCACATAACAAAATATTATCGCCATCAAGATGTATCAATTCAACATATCCATCAACCAAAGCCTGAGCTTCCTCTAGTGAAATCTTTTCTCCATTCTTTGGCTGCACCTCTTTGACGATGCAGCCTACCTCGTATAACTTCATGCTCTATAAATTTAAATAAGACATTATTTCTTGAACGGCATCCATATCGTGCTCGACACGCTGCTCATATGTACTTTTAAGACTTTTATAGGTCTCAAATAGTCTAAAACAATAGTGTTTACCTTCAAAATAAAAAGGCAACTCATTGCAATTCTTTTTGTTTGCCGTAAAATTATAAGGACTCCCATGATGAAAATCAAACTCGAAAGAGCTATTATCATCTTTGCATCGCTCTACTATCTTACTTCTCCATTCTGCAATATGCGCTTGCATCTTTTTCTTATCGTTAGTTACTTCTAACCATAAATCAGTTGACACATACCTAGAAGGACAAAGAGACGATTTTTCCAAAATATCCAACGTAACGACATAAACGTTATTTGTAGCCACTGGCTTCAAAGCTTTCAAAGCTTCATCCAAAGCGTTAGCCAAAGCTTCGTTCTTACAATTATTTTCCTTAAATTGGCTTATTACTTGATATGCCGTATTCTTATCCATAATTCTAAGTTTTAAATTTCAACACCAAAATTTTCTGCAAAAATCTGAAGCATAGTCAACTCCAAAATAACTTTCTTCGCCTCGTCCTCACTCATACTATAGCATACTGCAAAACGCTGACGTAACGTTGCGCAATCCATATCGTGACGCTCGTTTAAGAAAGCTATCATGTTTCTTACTAATTCTTTGCTATTCATTCTCTTAGACAGTTTTTGTGGTGTGTCTCACCTTTTATATTATTTGTACTTTTCAATTGTATCAAAGACATTATCTAAAGCCTCATCGCAATACGCTGTACTAGTTACCCATGCACCTCTTGAAATCGCCTTGTAGCAGTCTCTAAGACCAAGCAAGCCACTAATAAGCTTAGACGCATCATAGCAAGTAAACTTATTCAAGTCCAATGCATCAATAGCATTTATGCCATTTTCTGTGATAACACCTTTAATCTCATTGATAAACTTCTTCTGCTTGTCGGTAATCATCTTCATAACAATTGTGCTAGTTTTTAACGTGCTCGCCCTGCACTATCTTGCAAGAAACTTGTCTTGCGGCAAATCTTCAAGTATCTCTTAAAGACATTGCAAAGATACGAATTTGATTTCTAACTTGCAAATATTTTATGGTTTTTCTTTATGTATTTAACCTTTATTTATGTTTAAGAACACATTTATCACATACGTTAACAATAAAGGCAGACTTTCACAAGCCTGCCAATACATATACATTATTATATATAAATTAAAAAGAACATCATCTGTTATCATACCTGTAGAGTATTACCCTACTTTGTGGAAATACCTTATATATTCGCTCTAAGTCTTCGGGTGCATTATCCCTTAGCCATGCGAAACAATCCAAGTCCAAAGACAAACCGCCTGACGCATTCCCTACCTCTGCATTCTCCGAGCGCAATGCTCTGGAGTACATTATCGGCTTAGGTAAATGTCGATGTTTCATATATTGCAAGATTTGCTTTTGAGTAAAATCAGCAAGAGGATAACAATTTCCACCATGAATGTAATTTTCATCCTCATAAGACTTCAACATAAGACTACGATTCATCGAGTCTGCTTTCTTCATACCAAAGAATACGTATTCTATTCCGAAACGTTTTTTTAAGGCGTTTACTACCATTGAAAGATTAAGAACCTTTACTTTTGGATTCGGAACGCAATAAACTCCATAATGAAGATTGTATGTCGTATTCCAATGTGGTATCTGTTCAAACTCTATCTTCGGGTATCTAGCCTTCAGCCAATTTATCCATCGTTGTATATGCTCTAAGTCTTTCACAAGATACATGAATACACAAACTATCCTATCAAACTTATCATACAACAAATCCAAGGTAACAATAGAGTCCTTACCGAGAGACATCATTACGATGCAATCTTTACTTTGTTCCCTTGCCATATCAATTACCATATTGGCAACATCTATAGGGTTCTTCCTAACAACTAGAGGCTTTATTCGCTTGCGTCCCATATTACAACAATCCTAAAATCTGACTTCCGGAAATACGCATAGAGTTAGCGGCTTCCATGTGCAACATATCACAGAAAATCTGCTTTTGTTCAATACTTTCGAAATCAATGAAAATGAAGTTATCAATATCTTCCTTTCTTTTCTTTCCGACATCAGTACAATGCTGTTTCTGACCCTTGACCTCTTCCTTTGTCATCTTTGGCTTAGCTGCGTGCTCGGCTACAATCTCTTCAGATGTTTTTTCGATGTTGGGTAATTCGGTCATTGGCATTGAAGTAGTAACTGAAGCTATTGGTTCATTCAAGAAATCCTCACTAAAGTCATCCATGCCGGAATCCTTCAATGATGCTTCCAAATCATCTTGTAACATCTTGATTTGTTCAGTATCTTGTTCCGTGAAACCAGCAGCCTTGAAGTCTATTTCATCTATGCTAAAGTTCTTGGCAACCAAGTTGTAATCTATCGGGTCTTGCGACTTCGCCATAAACAACAATTGCTCTTTCTCGGTCTTTTCGTCAAAATCAACGGCTTCTACCTTGATGTCATAATCAGTTTCGGGAGTACCATCATAACCTTGGATAAGGTCAACGCTCATCACTCGCTTATGCCCATCTATGAGATTCCCAGTTGTCTCATTCCATTGAATACCTCCAATGAGACCAACTTTCTTAATATTGGCTTTTTGCTGTTTAATGTCCGCATCGGTATGTACCTTCGGGTTGCAAGGGTTCAAGTTTATTTGAGACCTCTTGATTATCTTTGTTTCACTTCCTTTTTTCATTTCAGTTCCTCCTTGTTTTTATCAGCTTTCAACAGAACTATCCTTGCCATTGGGAATACCTTGTATATTTTCTCTAAATCTGCCGGATAAAACTCTTTGAGAAATTTCTGATACTCAATATCCTCAACATCAACTCCTGAACTTTGTTTATTCGTTCCATTTGCTTCTGGGTTCTTTAAACGATGGTCAAGAATATAATCCATTATTTCCTTGTTTTTATATGTAGATAAAGGATAGAATTTCTTCGTCTTCCAATTGATAGCTTCCTTTCCATCCGTATAACTTCTAAGCATAAGCCGTCTGTTCAAAGAATCGGATTGTTTAAATCCATAACAAGCCCACTCTATACCAAGTCTCTTCCTGAGTTTTTCGGTTATATCAGCTAATGTCCATTGTCTTTGCTTAGGGTCTTGTTTTATTCCCATATATCCGGTTTTTATATCATAAAATAAGGCATAATGAGGAACTTGAACAAACTCAATGTTCGGGTACTTGGCTTTAGCGTAATTATAGTAACGCATAATATGTTCCAAGTCTTTTACTATATACATGAATACTACCACAACTCTCTTGAACTTCTTGTAGCATAAGTCAAGCAATACGATAGAATCCTTTCCACTCAGAGAATGGAAAAGTAATATACTATCTGTCTCCTTGGAAACATCATCAATGATTTCTCTTGCTCTTTTTAGTTCTTGCATACATTATTCTCCTTAAAAACAAGGGGTGAATGAAAGTTAATTCATTCTACCCCTTTTGACTTTTAACCTCTTCTAAGTCTGCGGTTTACACGTTCTGTGACATTGTTAGCTGCGGTACGTGCTGCCAAAGTACGCATAGCACCACCATAAGTAGTTCCCTGTGCGCCTGTGTTTCGGTACTCAACATTTCTGCCACGTTCACGTCTTTCACCAGCCCTAAGACCAGTTGTACGATTTGTTACCGCTCTCCATTGAGAATAACGATAACCTTTTGATGCCTCTGACATAGTTGTAACGTTTTAAGTCCACGAATCATAAACTACTCCCCTTGGGGAATTATCTAGGCTCGGTGGACTTACGCCCACCTACTTTAGAGTCGTTTCTTTTACCTTATCAACAACAAAGAAGAAAAACAAAGGACGTTCTTTTTCCTTTTTAAGCTCCAAGGCTTCGTACATTTCATCCAAATCATGGCTACCATACTTTTCGTGAAGAAAATCAATATCTTCTTTCATAACGATACAAGTATCATTTACCAATACATCACAATCGAGATACCACGAATTGTTATAATCATGGAAGTGGATTGTTTTTACTACTCGCAAAGGGTCAACAATACCATCCTCCTGCGCTTTGATAACATCCTCTTCTTCACCATGCTTCTTAAGGAACTCCAAAACATCCTTGTCGAACAAACGACCAATATAATGGTCTGTGTAGGCTCGATACTCAACTTTCTTCTTTCCTTCAAGAATTTCCTTGGCATTCTTTCTTGTCATAATCAAGTTAAGAACTTCAATAGCCTTGGCTGGCTTGAAATCGGGATACTTCTCTTTAAATGCGCTTACCTGCGCATCAAAATCTTCTTTGTTATTACTCATAATTAATTATTTCAAGGAACGCAATGCAAAGATAGCATAATTCTTTCATCCTAACAAATGCGTTCGGGTTATTAAACTCACTTTTGGCTAATTGTGAAATACTATTTCGTTTCGCCAAACTTCTCTTCAAACGACTTTCTAACTTCTTCAAACTCGCTGTCATCAATGACATTTGGGTCAAAATTCTCTTCTTTCATATTTATATCTCCTATATGTTTTAGATAATCATACTTAATCTTTCTCCAACAATTAGCACATCTCTCTGAGTTTAGACCGCCTACGACATCGCAAGGTGGAACATTGTTCAATGAGTCGAACTCATCAATCTTTATCTTCTCCTTGCTTGGTCTATAATGCTCTCTAAGACGTTTGTTAGCGTCTGCTCGGTATCTGAACCAACAACAATCTTGTTGAATGCCCTCACGGAAAATATGGTATACTTTCATCGCTACAAGTTATAAAGTTCTCTGATTTGGTCGCCTGACATGTTGTAAATTTCCAGTATTCGTTTATCACGTAATTCACAATCATAAAAATTACAACATTCATCATTGATGCTACCGTCATTAACACGCTCTACAGCTTCTTCTTCACCTGTCGCATACGAAACCGCCAGAAGAGACTTTTCCTTTTTTGTCAGCCCTTTATCGGACAGCGCAACTTCTAGAGCTTCATCCAAGCAACCTTGCATTTTACCAGCATATCCGCTCGCTTTATCCAACAACTTGATAATTTTTAGTTCTTTCTTATCCATAGCTTTACAAATTTACAAAACCACCTCTGTTCACACTATCAACGTTCTTTACGAACTCACTAGGCTTTAACATACTACTAGCGAAGTACTCGAACAAGAGAGAGTTACCAAATCCCTTGACAACCTCGAAAGCCTTATCGAATAGAGCCTTAACCTTTGCTTGCTTCGTGGGAGCGACAGATAAAGCTAGGTCGTCCATCTTCTCACGAATCTCATCGACCATAAGGTCATGGGCTTTAGCTCTACCTTCAGCGGTCTTACCTAATTCTAAATATGTATCTTTAGTCATATCTATAAAACAGTTGTTTCGGTGTGTCTCACCTTTTATATTACGTTGCAAAGATAAGAAAAACACCTAAATCTTGCAAATTATTTAATATATTTCTTTTAAATATTAAATATAATTTATGTTCAGAAACACATTTTAATCTTTAATCACCTCAAAATGAGCATCCATAGCCTCAACAATATTGCATAACGTATCAATATCTGCGTTAAAACGCCCCATTTCAATGTTACGAATGTTGTTAGGCTTATAACCTGACTTTTCTGCCAGCTCCTCTAAGGTCATACCGCTAAGTTCACGAACCTCTTTAATCTTCTGCCCCATGATGTAGCGATAGAGATTTCGATTGCGATGTTTCTTATCATCATCGGGATTACGTCTTTGCTGAAGATAAGCAATCTCAAAGTTTCTTATCTTCAGACAATTCACCATGTTGTCAAACACCTTGTGCTTAGGCGGAAGAGGAAAACAATCTGCATCCTCTTTAACTAGTTCAATCTCGCCACCTTCCGTAGCCTGTATATACTGAGCGAAGCGCACAGCATCATCGTAGTACATTTCCGTAAATCTTTGTATCATATTTTAAGAATTTTCTGCAAAGGTACACAAAATAACTCACATTTGGTCAAACTTGAAACATACAAATAGGTTTTATTTGGTATTTTTAATACTTTGCGGTATCTTTGCACAATAGGAACAAAAATAATTTAAATCAATAACTATGTGGGTATATAGCGAAAAACAAAAGACATGGGTCAACCTTGAACAAGTTCAGCGAATAGCTAGCGATGGACAAGGTGGATATTTGTTGATAAGTCAAGATGGCAAGAAAACCTCCATCGACCAATCTTGGTATGACAAGGCAATGCGTTGGGTTGACCCTGACTGGTGGGAGAAACATCCTAATGGCGGTAAGGATTCCTTGAACTTTGAAGAAGCTCTGAAGGCTATCATGAAAGCTACTGGTGCAAAAATGAATAAAAAGGAAGAGGAGAACAAAAACAAAGAGGGGGAAGACTAAGCTTCCCCTATCTCCTTATTATATATTGTTTCCTGCAAGATTGATAAGATAATCAACGACCTTTGCATTTGCCTTGTTGATATTGGTATAATCCTTCTGGATATAAATATCGGTTATGTCCAAGTCCGAAACATGGTTAAGAGCTTCATGAATCGTATATTTATCTATTCCCAGTTTATTTCTAGCAATTGAAGCCCAAGTATGACGGGCTGAATAGAAGTCAAAACGAGGTATTCCCAACTCGTCCGCTATATAATGCAGACCTTTGTTGATATGCTTGTTGAAGCTACCCGAATTGGAATACTTTATATAGAAATCAAAAACCCTAGATGTTCCTTTGTACTTTTTAAATAAAGGTTTTATAACATCAGGTACTTCTATTTCTATGTGGGCGTTGTCCGCTCGCTTATCCCTAGTCTTGGCTCTGTCATATGCAAGCACACCATTCTTGTATTGCGTACATTCATACATATCAACAGAATTCATTCCCATCATACAGAACGACATAATGTAACAATCCCTAGCCATACCGATACGCCTTGTACCTTTGAACTTAAACACCTTGACAAGGTTCTCTTCACTGATTACTCTGTTCTTTGTGTTAGGTATATCCTTGGGAATAGAGAATTTCTCAAAAGGATTATTGGTAATCACTTTCTTATCATCCGTGTTGTATTCCTTAATAGCCTCATTGAACAAGTGACGGATATTGCCAAGGTATAAAGACTGTGCTCTAGGATGCCCATCGAGATAATCTTTATATCTATTAAGGAAACTATAGTCTATAAGCGAGAATGGCAGTTTTCTGCATTGATTAAAACGTTCCAAGGAGTTCAGCATTATAGAATAATTCTTCTTTCCTTTATTGGTGGAACGTTCTATCCATTTCTCTGCATACTCGAAGAAATCAAGAGTTTCGCTTTCTTTTGTTATATGCGAGAAAATCCAATCAATATCTACATCCTTGCCTAACAAGTCAATCTCTAGGTCATATAATTTATCCTTAAGGAGATTTATCTTGTCATCAATCGCCTTCTGTATCTTTCGGGATGAAATCTTCCCGCTTCGTGAGACGTCACTATCAGTCAGAACGATATTGGTAGGAATTCTTCTTCTCTGCCCCTTGTGTGAGACTACGATAGATACCTTTCTAGACTTATCTAGCTTTGGTTTTCCAAGTTCATATGTTATTGTTGCCATAATGATTCTCTTTAAATTTACAATGTATTGCGGACATTTTTGTGCATTTGCGGCAATTTTGCGGCATTTCTACACTTTACTTGTGGATTGTACAGCTTACTTGTGAAATTCACATCATCGCCATATACTCTATCGCATACGACTCTAATAGACTTACTTCACGCTTATAACTAGATGAATTTTAGCGTTTTAAAGCAAAATAGGTGACATAACCTTTCGATTATATCACCTACGCTTTATGCTTTGTTATTGTGATTCCGTTGGGGTTCGAACCCAAGACCCACAGCTTAGAAGGCTGTTATACGGAACACAAATAAAATGCCTAAACAATAGCAACTTAAGCTATAGGCGAATAATCATTTTGCGGCAATTTTGCGACATTTTTTGCAAGCCTACTCCACAGAACATATAAATATACTTTACATTATCATTTCCTTTTCTGCTGATATTCCACAACTAAGAGCTGCTTCACATCTACTAAATCCAACTCTAAATCACGATAGGTAGGATTAAAGGAACGCAATATAAGCTTTCCATTATTCATATCCAAGTCAATGATACGCTTCAACAGAATACCTTCTTTATGAACTATGATATATTCCTTTCCGTCTATATGAAGTCCATTGCTCTTGACCATGTAGTCAGGGCAGACTTTACATATAACGATGTCTCCATTCTGATAAGCTCTAGACGAGCCATCATCCATAGAATCACCACTTACCTCGAATGCTACGTACTTTTCTTTATCTTCCTTTACAATAGGGATTGTAGGGAGCGATGATATATATACATCATCTGCATATCCGCTGAGATAACCTGCATAAGCCATCTGTGGAACAAGAGGAACAAAGCTGACGCTTGAATTGATATTCGACTTGATGTCGTCATTAAACATCTTTCCTTCTCCAGTCTTAAGCCAATTCAAATTTAGCTGAGGGTAAGCCAAAGAGATATTCTTCAAGAAAGTCTCGCTAGGCATATCCGGCAACCTGTTAATTGCACTGGTATAGCTCTTACATTTCCGCAAGAAGAATGTAGTACTAATTCCCATCTCCGTACAGAATGGCGCAATTCTGCTTTTGTAGTTGTTGAATTTTTCAATATTAGCCTCCGGCTGCAACATTTCACCAGCTCCATTAGCTAGCCAATCCATATTAAGATCTGGGAATTTAGAATTTACTCTATAAGATACCCTTGCCGAGAACACACCATTTTTCCCTATGATTGGAAAGTTAGAGGCCACATCAGCTTTATCGCAAAATTCACGCTTGGTAATTCCTTTATATTTAAGGTACTCACGCAGTCTTGTCTTTGCGTTTTCGTTCTCATTAACCTTGACAGGCGAAGAAATAAACATTTCTCCCATTCCGGTTCTGATAAAGCTTGGATTCACCTGTGGAAATTTACTTGTTATGGCTTGCAAGCTTTTTGATGACACACGATTAGTGATGCGGCTTACGAACCCATGCCCTAAGCCTACGGTGTCTTCGAATTTTTCGTTTGAAGTGTAACCCAAAGCAGTGATTACAGCCTTCAGTCTTTCGTATGCACTATTCATAACCTAAAATTTAATACGCAGTAAGCGCATGTGTAACTTAATTTATGTAAACATTTAGAGTTTAAAGATAATAAAGGTTAATATAGTATATTTAAACACTAATTTATTTGCATATTTGCGATACTTTTCTTATCTTTGCACTCGTAAACATTAAATATGTTGCAAATATACATAAAAATATCGTAACTTGCAAGAAATTTAATATATTTTTTGTAATATTACATAAAAAGGTGAGACACACCATAAAAACTGTAGAAAGAATATGTCATTAAGCGAGATTAAGCAATTAGTATCAGTCGCATTTCAAGCGGGACGGATGGATGCCCAATTCGAAATGGGCTTGCGTTCCGACAAGATACGCAGAAAGGATGCCGAATGCTATCTTGCATCAAAAGGATTCGAAAAACAGATGATTGACAAATGGGTCAAGAATAGGTTAATGAAAGAATATGTAGGTGATAGTAAAAACTCACCTAGATATTATTCTCTCAAAGAAATCAATGAACTTGTTGTTTCTTGTCAGATAAAGAAAATGATTATTTAAAATATACGACTATGGCAGAAAATAAGGCAGCGAAGCCTGTAGAAGGGCAGAGCGTAGAAATTAAGGATTATGAGTTTCGCCTCCTTGATGCGGATGAGATAGAAGTCCGTGTTGGTCAAGGTGGTAATCAGAAGTCACCGGACTGGTGTTCCTTATTGCTTTACAAGGACGCAAGATGTGACATGAGACGATTAGATGAAAAGTTCGGCATCTATGGTTGGAAACGTAAGCATGAGCTTATTGGCCAGAACCTCTTTTGTACGGTTTCCGTTTATAAAGAAGGCATCGGTTGGATAGATAAGCAAGATGTTGGTACGCCAAGTAACACTGAAGCCGTAAAAGGTCAAGCAAGTGATTCTTTCAAGCGTGCATGCTCTTGTTTAGGTGTCGGTCGAGAATTGTATACTGCTCCCAAGAAGATATTCATCAACCTCAACCGAAACACCGAATATTCTCAAAGCGGAAAGTTGAAGACAATTTTCCATGTAGGATATGTAGGTTATACTAACAGATGTATAACAAAACTCATCATTCAAGATGAAAATAACATTGTACGTTGGTATTGTGGCATGACCGAGCAAGAAGTTCTTGAATGGATGAATAAGCAGAAAGAAGTATATGGATGCTCCGAACCAGCTCCAAAGAGTGAGGAGGAAAAAGATGAAAATCTTAATGAGCAAAAACAGTATGCTTATCCACAATTGCAACAGGCTCAGATTTGGGAGGACGTTGATAGAGTTTGGAACGGATTTCCAGACCTTCAGAAGTCCGAAGAGTTTAAACGAAAATGTGCATTACGAAAGATGGAACTCGCACAGAGCAAGAAGGATTTAAAAGCAGTTTATGATGCTTATCCCGAATATCAAAAGAATGCAGAGTTCTTAGCTAAGTTGACACAATTTAAATCAAGATTAGTATGATACAATTGAATAACAGCGGAGTCCTTTATGAGGACTCCACACACCAGTACTTTTATGATGGTCGTGAATTGAGTGGTATTACAGGTATGCTTCATCAGTATGTATTCCCCAATATGTACTCTAACGTAAGCGAAGAGAAATTGAAGAAAGCTGCCGAAAAAGGCACTATTATCCATGAGCAGGTAGAGTTGTTTGCTTCATTGGGTATTGAGCCAGCCTCAGAGAGTGTCAAGGCTTTTGTCGCTTATATCAAGAAGAATGGATATGAGATTATAGGTAGCGAATATGTCCTTCGAATCGGAGAAGACCATGCAAGTGCTATTGACTTGGTGATGCACAAGGATGATGCACCGGACGATGAGGTTGAGATTTGGGATATTAAGGGTACTTATTCCGTTAATAAGGAGTATGTGCGTTGGCAGAACTCGATGTATAAGTTCGGTTTCGAAACGTTGAATCCTCATCTGAAGGTTACACGTATATGTTGTATGTGGTTGCGTGATGACGAGAAGCGTGGAACAATCTGTAAACTCATCCCATTAGGCAAGCCAAGACCTGCGAGTGATGTTAAAGATTTGTTCCGATGCGAGAAAGAAGGTCGTTTGTATAGTGATGATACAAAAACACCTTATTACATTATAGATAACGAAATCGCACTCATGGACGTTCAAGAGCGCATAGCTAAATTGCAAGAACAGGAAAAGGAGTTGAAGGCAGCTATCTTTGATGGTATGTCAAATGACAACCTCACATCTTATAAAACTTCAATTTACACTTATTCCTTGAAGTCTGCTTCTGAGAGGGTTACGTTAGACACGAAGGCTTTTGATGCGGATGATGAAGAGGCTTACAACCATCTATTGAAAAAGTATAAAAAGGTAACTAAGGTAAAGCCTAGTTTGACCTTGAAACGAGTTGGATAATTTATTGTTTAATTAAATATTTTAAGTTATGGCAAATAGTTATAAAGGTAAGATTGTTGCTATCGAAGGCATTCAATCTATTCAGAGACAGGGTAAAGAACCATTTGAAAAGAGACGTTTGATGCTTGATGCAACACGTTTCGATGGTTTGACAGGTGAACGTGGCTACGAAAAGCGCATCATCTTTGAATTCAGTGGTAAGAATGTACATGTTCCGGATGGTTTTAATGTCGGGGATATTGCTGAAGTATTCTTTGACGTTGAATCATATCAAGGAACGAAGAAGGATGGTACAACAGATTGGTTCACATCGGTTCGAGGCTACAAGATGCAAAAGATAGAAGCACAGAACAATGCGCCACAAGGTGGAACGCAAGCTGCCGCTAACAATCCTTTTCCACCACAAGCTCCAGCCGCAGGTGCAGCCCCAATGCCACCAGCGCAGCCAAGTGGCAATAGCGCATCTGATGCACCATTTTAAACTTATTATGGTGGAGAATTAAGTTTCTCCACCTTTCATTAAAGAAAGATGGTATATAATATGTTGAATCCGGTCGAGCTTGAAAAGTTCGAGGAACGAACCAAGGCAATGATAACCAAAGCCAAGAAACTACAAGGTGATTATTATAATGAGAAGTTCTTTGTTGTTGACCTTAAAGAGAGGCAACAATCTAGGACAATCCAGCAGAATGCTTATCTGTGGGTAACAATCACTTACGTAGCTATCGAAGAAGGATATACTAAGGACTATATCGAACAAGAGTTCAAACGTGTAAATAAGGATGTTTTTCTTAGGGAGCGTGAGAATAAGCAAGGCAAGACCTTCCAATATTGGAGGCACATACCAGACCTTGATAAAGAAGAAATGTCTTTATGTATAGACCGATGGCTTCATCATTGCTCTATGGAAAGAGGATTATACATACCGACTCCACAAGACCATGCTTATATGGTATGGCAGACGCAGGTGGAGAGGCAAGCAGAATTAAATAAAGAGTTTTTATAGGATGCTTGGTGTCGTAGCTCAGTTGGATAGAGCAAATGTTTCCTAAACATTAGGCCGTGAGTTCAAACCTCACCGATACCACATTCTTTAACATAAAAAATAAAAAATATGAAATCATTAACAGGAAAGTATTTTATCGTAGGTGTTCGTTATGAGAAAACTTTAGAAGATGGAACGAACGCCAAGACTACTGAACAATATGTTGTAGATGCCTTGTCATGGTCAGAATGCGAGGCCAAGACAACCGAGGAAATGGCTGCATATACCAATGGTGATATGGAGATTGTCACTATGAAGAAAGCTGGTTTCTCGGAGTTGTTCCTTTCGGAAGTTGATAGTGAGGATAAATACTACGATTGCAGTATTAACATGATTACTATTGACGAAAAATCAGACAAGGAGAGAAAAACAAAGGTTCGCTATCTTGTACAGGGTGATACCATTGAGAAGGCACGTAAGAATGTTGATGAGATTATGGGTAAGACTATGATTGATTACAATATTACAAGCCTTAAGGAAACATCTATCATGGATGTGTTCTTGCATATGGGTAAACCAAAGGAGTAAGGCTTTTCATTTTTCTTAATATTTAATTAGTTTGAAATCCCCCTATGGGGTGGTGCTGCTTAGTTCAATGGTAGAACGTCCGCCCAAATCGGAAAAAGGTTGTGGGTTCGACCCCCACAGCAGCAACTATGACTTTTGGTTTGATAAAGGATAAAGATTATGGGATATTATGATAGATTTAACAAAGGAGGAAAGAAGCCTAAACGCCAAAGGAGCGAAAAGCAAAAGTGGGTTGACAAGCTAGATAGACTTATGTCGGTTTATATCCGTATGAGAGACTCTAGAGAGTTTCACTATAAGTATTTCAGATGCATCAGTTGTGGGCGAATATTACCAATCGACCAAGCCGACAATGGGCATTATTGCGGACGAACTCATATGAGCTTGCGCTTTGATACACGTAATCAGAATGCGGAATGCAAACGATGCAACAGATTCTCTTCTGACCATCTTATCGGTTATAGAAAGAATTTGGTAATGAAGCTTGGAAGATTGGCTTATTTGCAAAAGCATCCTCACGTTCCTTTAGATATGGAAGAAGTTAAGCGGCTCGGAGAACAACAAGTTGATTTGTTGGAGGTAATGAAACATCAAGCAAAGAATTGGTCTGTGTTTGAATTACAAGAACTCTATAAATACTATGCGGCTCTAATTCTGAAAATGAATGAAGAAAAAGATAATCAATAAGGTTTAAATAATGTTACCACATTAATAATAAACACTAAATTGTTTGCATTTTCAAATTATTCTTCGTACCTTTGCAATCGTCTTGGTGAGACACACCATAAAAACTGTAAGGTCATTTTTCTATTGGCTTTTGTTATGCATAAGACTTGTGCATTCCTATATAGTAACAAAAGTGATTTCATATTATTTGTGAAATGAAGTTTAAATTAAGACCATATCAAGAAGAGGCAAGCAAGAAGGCTGTTGAGTTTTTCTTGGATGAAAAGAAAAATTGGAACGCTCTAGAAGTGCTTCCTACTGCATCGGGCAAATCATTGATTTTGGCAGATATAGCTGCTAGACTCAAGGATAAAGTGCTTGTGTTCTCTCCTACTAAGGAAATTTTGGAACAAAACTACAAGAAGTATTGTTCTTATGGATTTGATAATGCCAGCATCTATTCCGCTAGCTTTAAATCAAAGGAAATCAGCGATGTTACTTTTGCTACAATTGGTAGTGTGAAAGGACATCCCGAATTGTTTACTGACTTCAAGTACATATTGATTGATGAGGTTCATTTAGTGAAACCTGAATCCGGCATGTATAAGGAGTTTCTTGATAAATTAAAGAGTAAGGTCATAGGCTTAACCGCAACACCTTTCCGTTTGTATTCCTATCAGAACTATGGTAGCATACTGAAGTTTCTGACAAGAAGTCGAGACAAGATTTTCAAGGAGCTTATTTACTATGTTCAAGTTGAGGATATGGCTAAGAACGGATATATCTGTCTGCCAAACTATTACTCTTGTCCACCGCCACAATGGAACGAAGGAAACTTGCAACTCAATTCAACTTGCCGTGATTACACTGACCAAAGTGTCAAGCAAGAATATGAACGTGTAGATTTGTACGGATGGTTAGTTAGTGTTGTCAATAGATTACTTAATCCAAAACGAGGTGGACAACGTAAAGGCATCTTGGTTTTTACCAAGTTCGTTAAAGAAGCTCAGATGCTGACCTATTCCATACCTAACTGCGAAATGGTCTGTGGAGAGACACCACCTAAAGAACGTGAGGCTATCATCGAGCGTTTCCGCAATGGGCAGACTAAGGTTCTGGTAAATAGCCAAATCTTGGTCGTAGGCTTTGACTATCCGGAGTTAGATACTGTAGTGTATGCAAAGCCAACACGCTCTTTAGCGCAATACTATCAAGTTGTAGGAAGACTTCTTAGACTATCAAAAGGAAAACAGCCTTGGTTTGTTGACCTTTGCGGTACTTATGATAGATTCGGAAAAGTTGAAGACTTGAAATTGCTAGACCAAAACGGCAGAGGGAAGTGGGTAATAATGAGTGGAAATAAACAATTAACAAATGCATTTTTTTAAGATATGGTAGTAAAATTAGACGAAAAAGCATATAGCTTGGATGCAGAAGAATTGGTCGCTTTCGTCCGTCTGTCATTTAATGCTGACAAAGACGGATATGTATATGGGAGCAACAAGGAACTATCGGATAAGATAGGTATGTCGGTAGCAAAAACCAAGAAAGCTATTGAGGGGTTATTTGAGAAACAGATGCTTTCAGTTGGAAACGGAAAAGTCTTCATTTGGAAGCATGAAAACAATATAGAATTTGCTGAAGGCGAAGAACCTAAGCCGCATAAGAAAGAGTCTGAACGTATAACACTAAATAACGTCCCTAGTGTAACACAAGTGGATGATAAAGCAAAGAAGGTTTGCGAATATTTCAATAAGGTTATCACTGGAAGAGGAATGCCTCTAGTTCATGCCCTGACATCGAAGAGAAAGTCAATGATTAATTCACGGCTTAAAGAATATGGGAGTGAGCAAATGAAACTTGTAATTGATAAAGCAGCCGCATCTGGATTTCTTAATGGTAGTCACGGATGGATGGCAAGTTTTGATTGGATTATGAGACCGAATAATTTTGTTAAAGTATTGGAAGGAAATTATGATGACAGAAAGCAAGGAACTAATAAAGACGCAGAGCAAGGCTATTATCAAGAGTCAGCCAACCTCGTACAGCGTCTCAATCAGCAGAGAAAAGCAACGAATATTCAATGAGTACGGAACGTTCGATGACGTTCTAATGTCTTTCTCACCATCAAGCCAAGTAGGTAGTAAGATGTCTATTGGGAAAGCTTTTAAGAGCAACGCACCGACACTAACTTATCTTGACCTGTGTTATGGAGAAGGAAGTGCAATAACATGGCTTGTAGCATGGGTTTCAGACGTATATGGTATCTGTGGCTTTGTTAATAATGAGGTTACGGACAATATTAAGATAATGACTGCAAATGCCATAAAGGATGAGTATTATTTCCTTAATCTGAACGAGCTGATTACTTTCTTCAAGATGTTTATTGCCGGAAAGTTCGAAAAATTCTACAAAAAGCCAAATCCGCAAGTCATTACCAAGAGCTTGTACACTTTCTGCTTTCAACGGATGGATGCCGTTAATGCTATGGAAGCAAATATGCAGAAAGAGAAGGAGGCTAAAGAAGATGAGGCTATCAAACAAAATGCCATCACTTATGAAGAATGGGCGGCAATAAAAAAAGCTAAAGGAGAAGAAGTCTACATAGAACTTATCGAAGACGATAAAGGCAACAAGCTTTTTCGAGTTAAAGCTCCTAAAGCAGACGCAAGGTTAGACTCGGCTTATATGATAGTCAAGAATACTACAAATGCCGATTTCAAGGCTATATGCAAGCTAAGAGAATGTTTCGTTAAGAAATATGGTATAGACCCATACGACTTGATTAGAAGTTTAGGGAACAAAAAACTTAGAGAATATGAAGAAAGAAGAAATTGTCAAGGCAATCATTAAGAACCTTAGAGATGTAAATGGCAAAAAGTTCCGCAAGGATGATGTTCAAGCCATTGTGAATTATTTCATAGACCTCACCAAGCAGTCGTTGCGCAACAGAGACCGTGTTATGATACGTAGCTTTGGAACATTTGTGGTACGACATAAAAATCCCAAGCAAATTAATTGCGTGCGTACTGGAGAGAAAACGATGACAAGGGAGAAAGACCATGTAGCTTTCATTCCGTCGAATGATTTTGACTTAGATTCAATAGTGTAAAATGGAGATAGCAGAAATAGAACAGATTATAGAGGCTTGCAACTTTGATGTTGCTAGCCAGACCCAAAGAGCAGAAACATTCAACGTAATTGACGCTATTGTAGAAATGCGCAAATACGAAGGTCGTTTCAACGCCAAACGTTGGGAATATGAAAATGTTAACGGACGTGGCACGATAGAAATATATTCGAAACTCGTTGCCGGAACTCTAGAGGACAAATTAGCAGAGTTTGCTATTACATTATTCTCAATGGCCAATAAGTACAAGATGAATGTCAAATCGTTGAGGCTAGACCCAGATTCAATGAGAGACCGTTCCTTTGAAGACTTAATGATGTCTATGCTGAAGATTGAAATGACACATTACCGAGTGTTCAAGAAGATTATAATCTTGATTGGCATGCTTTGCGGATATTGCATGATGAATGGTATTGATTTGTTGTGGTTCGTTAATAAGAGACTTTTGGTAAACATTAAATAGGCTAAAATATGAATAAGTTAAAGTTAATTTTTACGAGTACGGATTTCGCATCTTATACGAAGAGTACTATGGGTATGTTATGCATGGTTCTGATACGAATTCCATACCTTGTTCTTGTAGGCATAGTAAGTACAACATGTTGGCTTGCTAAGTGTATTTTAAGGTTCTGTAAGGAGAACACAAAGGCAGCGGTAATTATCGGTTTTGTTCTTTGCTTTATAGTTATGTTTGTTGAGTTTGTCTATTTTAAGATTCAGCTTGCAAAGAGTTCATATCAGACAAGTGAACTAATTAAGCGAAACTATGAGCTGGAGCAAACCGACAGATACGATATTGGCTTCCACGATGCGATGGCAAAGAACAAGGAAATGCTTACACAAAATATTAAGCCATGACGGATGAATTTAAAGATGCTTTTACAAGAGCACAATCCTTGCAGAGGAGATTCAATCCTGATTACATGAACTCCTTTTCGTTAGCGATTAAATACGATAGCTATTATGAGGAATACATGGAGATTGAATTGAGAACAGATAATGACAAGTTCTTTATTTCTACATTGACATGCGTTTACGAAGAGGATTATACTCTAAGATTAGACGAATTAGAAAAAACAATAGATAAATTATTGACAGATGAAGACAATGAATAAAAAGGTTATTTTTGTAAGCCTATTGGATATTATAAGTATTCCATCGGGTAATGAGCATCCTGTAGATATTACGGATTTTCAGCTTAAGCACGATTTCTTTAGAGCGTTGCAAGCAGATGATAATATAGTCCGTGTCAACATCTTAGGATATGACAAGAACCAAGGAATGTATTCAAGCGATATAACATTCGCAAAAATGGTATCGGTTATTACTTACGAAATTGCTATGTATGCTGATAAGGCGGTAGTTCCATATCGCTCTACTGATAATATTGATGATACTTTTGTTGATGCTGCAAAAAGCACCGAGAGTATAGAGTTTCTCAAAGACAAATCTAATTGGCTGATTATTGGGAACGATGATCTGGCTGATAAATTTGGGGTTGACAATATAACAATGGATGATTTCGTCAATGGAGAACTTGGAGAATATTCTGAAGGAGCTAAGGCAGCAGAAAAGAGATAAACATATTAAACCGGAAATCTTGACCTTAGCAACCATAAAGAATAGGTACGGAAAAGACCCGTTACCTGAGTTACGCAATTTATGGGCAAAAGGACTGGTTAAGAATTGTAGAACTTTAAATGATTTAGGCTTTATATATAATGGATAAGGAGTTAACAAAAAAGTTAGTTGCACAAGGCAAGGCTTATGTACTTGACTTGCGAGGTGGTAATGTTCCTTACAAGGAAGGTAATGCTGCGGCAGTTGATTTTTACTGTCCACAAGATGTAGTTTTGAACATGCCTTGGGTGAAAATGGGTAGAGGTCACATAAACCTGCATTTAGGTGTAGAACTTCCTAAAGATGTTGGTTTGGATATTCGTTCACGTTCCGGCTTTACGGATAAAGGTATGCTTGTAGATATGGCTTTCATCGGCAAGGATGAAACACAAGTTGGCTACATGACTAATGTTAGAGCGGATATTGATATTTGTCTAGGTTTGGTTGATGAAGACTACAGGGACGATATTGGTGCGCTTTATAGAGTTAATTCCGACCGTTATATGCCGACAGAAGATAGCAAATTCAAACTTGATTCAGATTACGACTATTATGTATTCGTAGTCAAGAAAGGTACTCGTATTTGTCAGGGTGCATTCCGCAAGGTAGAAAATCCAGAATGCATACTTGGAGAGTTGAATATGGAAAATAATCGTGGAGGAGGATACGGACATGGTGGAGCAAAATAACAATGGGTGTTGCGAATATGCTAACAAGTATATCTTTGAGATTAGACATTTGGCAGACATGATTGAATGCAAGGATAATGCCACTTTCGTTTCATCTCTAAGGGAGGACTTTGGAAAGCTCGGATTATTTTCAAGCGCAGCCAATTTCCTTCGTCTTATGTATGAGATTCGAGCATCTTCTGAAGACAAAGAAACCTTACGAAATCATATCAGCGTAATGGCGATGGAAGCCTTGCTTACGCTCTCCTGGTATATTGTTTCTGATTATAACGACATCATCGGGTCGCAAATCGAGCTTTTCAAAACCAAGAATAAGCGGTATGGAAACGCTTTCTCGGAATGTTTCTCTAAGGATGGTTATCCGTATGCATTCGGTCATTTGCAAGAGAAGATTAATCGTATTTGCTCTTTGCTTACTTTGAACGAGGATGCTAAAGAAGAGCCTATTCTTGACAGCTATAAAGACTTGTTGGGATATTGCATTTTAACTCTAATAGAAATAAAATGAGATACCGAATAACAAGAATAGAAAAGGTTATCAATGGGCAGAGTTCGTTTGAGCACTGCTCGTTGGTAGTTTCCGACATAGAAATGTTTAGAAAACAAATAGATGCAGACGAGGTAAACTTCGTCTATGAAATGTTGAACTAAAAACGGAAAAGAATGAAAGAACCAGACATTGAAATGAATCTAAAGAAAATCATGGAACGCATAAAATGGATTAGAGAAACTAAGGCCATCTTATCCAAGGAAGAAATAAGTCTTTCCATTCCATTGATGCAAGATTTATCGCAAGTAGGCAATATTTACGATAAATTTATGAGCTATCATGCCGGAAGAAATTCCACAATGGTACGCAAGCAATTTATCTTTGTTATTCTTTACCTTTATTCCCCTAGTGCCCTTGGCGGTTCTAAGATGAGAAGAGGGCTAAGAGAAAAAATCGCTAAGGTTTTGGGGTGTACATGTTCTAATGTGAGCCATGATTACAAAAATATCAGTTTCTATTATGTTACTTACCGAAGTTTCCGTAATGACGTGAATGAGATATTGGATAAGCTATTAATAGATTTGGGTTTAAAAGAGATAGGGGAAGAATAGATTCCCCTACCCTTTTTATTATTGCAACTTCAACTGCTGTTTTATGCCTAGTCTTTTTGCTTCTTTACTAAAAAGGTCTATTTTACGTTTTACTTCATCTTTAAACTCCTCAAACAATGCTATTAAAGCCTCTTGCTCGGTATCAAAAAGTGATTCCTCTCTAATTGTATGCTGTTTAGTTCGTTCACAATAGTCGGGTTTGTATTTATAATCTATCCACCAACCTGAAGGATTTAATTCGTTCCCCTCGAACCAAGAAACGTTGCAGCATCCCTTTATAATACATCGTTGCGGATATTCAAACCAACCATCTATATACCAAGCAATATCACCATTCCTATATTTTGGGATGGGTCTTTCCTCTTTGTTCGTATACTTATATTTTCCCATATTCAAGTTTTTTATTACTTATAGAAATCCCTATTATAAATACCTGATAACTTTTGCATATCTTCCTCTGTTATATAGTATTTTCGATTTAACTGATATTGAATATAATCTCTATACTCTACATCTTTACATGGAAACAGCTTTCCGTTATCAATTCGTTTGAATACTATATTATAATCTGTCCTCACTCCCTTATTAATAATTGAGAAGTGACTTCCTACAGACTCTCGCTTATCTATTACTTCATACCAATAAGTTTTGCCTTTATGAGAGCTATCATCAATAGCCACATAAACAACAACTCCTATTATAAAAAGAACAAATAAAAGCTTAAAAAAATAGTTATCTTTTTCCATATTACTAATGTTTTACTACTTCCAAATACTTCAACTTTGCGAATCGGTATGATACATATACCTTATCTACATTCACATCTGTATTAAAGGAAAGAATACATCCTTTATCATCATAGAATCCAAGGATAATATACTTTTCTTCTACATACCCTGCAACGTATGCACCAATATCTTTACCTTTATAAAGAACAGGCTCTCCACGATACGCATTAAAAAATTCTTTATTTGTCATACGCTATCCCTATTTTAGTTCATCAAAATCAAACCACTCTATCTTATCGTAGCACTCGTACAGAACTTCAATACGCTGTGTTCCGTCTCCTCTTGTGACAATCCATACATTATCACTCATCGCTCCGTAGTGAAGAGCCGTAGGATTTACGCCACCTCCACTATATCGGAACATCACCCACTTTTTTAATGGTGGCTTATCTTCTTTTAGGTCATGCCATAATAATGCAGCATTCACGTAAGGAACATTTTCCGTATCACAATCGGTAACACCAACCTTTTCTGTACTGAACGTTACTTCATCTAATTCATTGTAATCTACCTCATCTTTATTGCTACAGATGTTGAGGTAAATCTTTTTTGGTATATTCTTTACTTTCATATCACTTAAACTTAATTTATGAATATTTACCAATTCCAAATGTCAGCGTATCTTTCATCTGGTGGTGTTTTAATCTTTGGAAATATAGGAGTATTGCTGATAACACGATGGCCGCAACTTCCTGTACTTCCACTAGTAAGTGGCTCTCCGTTACAGACTAATCTATATTTACATTCATCACATTGTATGTAATTCATATCACTTAAATTTAATGATAAAAAACTCAGTATCAAGCCACTTGTCGGGGTATAAGCCTTTCTTAGGCTTGCCGATGGTGATACTTTCAATCTCCTTTTCGATACGTGGACTATCCTTGCGGTAGCCGTTGATGAAGAGGACGTGGGTGTAAGGGCGATAAAGCACCTTTCCGCAATATGTTTCTGCCGCCACATCATAAGCTACTTCGCAGTTAGTGGTCAGTCGTTTAATCCAATACGGCTTTATCTCCCGATACTCTTCATCCTTTTTTCCGTCAGCAATCATGTCAAACCATTGCTTGCTGATGGTGAGGGTCAATATTTTCTTCTTCATCCTTCCACCTCCTCCCAGTCATTTGCGAGAATGTCACCATCAACGCACGGCATGCCAACAAAAGGAATGTCTAGAAAATCCGTCCCCCATATATCATTATAGGATACACATCGGACGTAAATTTTCTTCTTATTAATAAATGTTGTTCCATTACTCCATATTCTACGTTTCACTTTCTTTCCCTCCTTCATTCTTCTCAGAGCCTCCGAGAAGTCAAATGTTTCCTTTCTCATTTCTTCTTTCTTTTTAATACTCATACGTTACTTCTTTTTATCGAAATTGTTGCCAACAACTTTACCATCAACCATTTCGTCTTCTTTTATGTAATAACATAAAGGATAAGAAAATACTCTTTTATTGTAACCAATTAAGGAAATTGCAAAAGTGCCTTTAGCGTAAACGATTTCAGATTTAGACTCTCCTTCTAGAATATCACCTTCCCAAACCTCATTGCCTTCACAATCTTTCAATCCTGTAAACTGACAGACGGTAGAAGGGTCAACACCAATAACACTATAATCGCTCATACTGCTAAAGTAATCTACTATGTAGGCTCTTTCCTTTATCCCAGCAGTACTTCTGATTAGGCTACCATAAATCCATTCTCCGTTATCAAGGCGTTTAGCCTTGAACTTTATGTTTTCTATTTTCATACGCTATTTCTTTTTAGTTAAACTCATGGCTTTTGTGATGCGGTGGTCTTTTTTACCAACAAAACCATAGCATATTTTGTACTCAAAATCTCTTAATCTTCTGTACCAATAATCACTTGCCGTACTTAGATGACGAGCTTGCTTCATTATCTTCTTTGCTAATCTAATCTTCATGCTTACCTCGCTTTCTTTTTGATTTTATCCGGATAGGAAAGAAACTATGTATTCTCCCATCCATATTAACAAAACTATACCATAAATAATAACCTCTTGGAAAGAATGAAATCTTAGCCTTGCGCCTAAACTTGTAGCCTTGGCTCTCCCAATAGGGACGAGCTTTCTTCATTCGTTTCTTAGCTAATCTAACCTTCATACGCTACTTCTTTTTATCGAATTTATTGCCAACTCTTTCTATCTTACCAATTTCCAGAACATGTGGAAGCAAATAATGAGGTTCATTCTCGCTGGCTGCCATAAAAGCATAGTCCTCTTCTGACCAAAACACTTCGGCTGTAGGTTTATACCCTACGAAATGTATTAGGTCGTGCTCCCAAATTTCATTGCCTTTACAATCTTTCAGTCCTGTGAACATACAGACTGAAGAAGGGTCAACTGGTGATGTTAGTTGATTTTTATAGTCTGTTATCCAGACGTTATCTGAATCTCTGTGGTGAACCAAGTCACCTTTTATCCATTTTCCATCCAAGGTTTTCTTTGCCTTGAACTTGATATTCTCTATTTTCATACGCTATCTTAAAATCTTAATTTTAATATCTAAGTACTTTTCCATTTCTTTTAACCCATTTTCGTTTACACTATAATAATAAATATCACGAGGAGGTTTACTCATATCCCCTATACCATAAGGCCGAATGCTTCTTTTAGCATATCCTTTTGACCATAATGAGTCCCATAAGGTATCTGGCTCATCATAATACATCACTCCATTGCGAAAGGCTTCATAAATACCTCTTTTTGGTTTCTTCCAATCTAAGCCAATGCAATGTTTCATCTTGTATAATTCGTCTGATGTAAGCATAACTATTCTTCTTTAAGTTCTATGTGTTTCTATAAACTTAGTTAAATCGAGAGGGAACTTCTTTTTAAGTTCTCTTTCACGTCTACGTCTATCCTTCCTTGTAGGTGGTTGAGAGTATATCTCTATCGGAAATAGCTCTTTGTAATCAGGAGAATGTGACTTTATTGTTGTCGTTTCAACTATTCCATTTAATAATTCTTTCATATCAATCACTTTTAAGTTCTACTGCCTCATCTTTCCAAGTCAAGTCTCTTCCGATGAGCTTCTTGATAGTTCCTTGTGGTATTTCCAAGCATTTGCAAGAACCATAATCGTCTCTCCAGCTATATACCGCTTTGTGAGGCTCAGTTTCAAATATAAGTTCTGTACCATAACTATTAACACATACCCATGCCATAACTATTCCTCCTCTATTAACCTAAATCCATTTATATTGTACCATCTTGGCTTTTTCTTGCCATCTAACTTGCAACATATCTTTTTGTCGGCACGTATTCCTAAGACTTCTGTTCTATATGAATCTTGATACCCACCATAGATTAAACCTCCAAAAAGTAATCTTGCCCAATTAGTTGTATTGTACTCGACAATACTTCCAAGATGAACTTTTCCCCATTCTTGTTCTGTCATAACTATTCCTCCTTTTCTATAAAATCACGTCCAACACGTTCTAACAACTCCAAAAAGATTCTGTGCTCATGATAAGTGAGTTCCCAAGGATGGTCTTTGTTTCTTTCTACATTTCTTTTGCAATGAGAAACGAGATAATTATAAAATTTCTCTGTTAGCCCTTCTATAGGTTTTACTTTCATATTCAATTCTCCTCAATTTTTACACCAAATGGAAGTCCATCGGCAAACAACAAATTCTTAAAGCTACTTTCAAATGTCTCATCTTCATATCCACAGAAGTAACAACCTTTAGTAGTTAAGCATGTGAATGCACGATGTGTTTGATAATTAGCAAAGTACTTATCTTTAACAACACCAAACGGTTGATGCTTCAACATTTCTTCCCAGCACTCTTCTGCGTCCTTAAAAGGATGGTACTTTGGCTCTGGCTTGATGCGATACTCTGTATTTTTCCAAAACTCAATATCTTTCATTTCCGTCCAATCATTCGGAACATCTGTACCTTCTATGAAACTTGGTTTGGTTCTAGACTCAATTACCTTTCCTTCAGCAAAAGCTTGCAGAATAGGATAAAATTCTTTAGCTTGATTTCTGTCCATAACTTAGTCCTCCAACTCTATATTATGTTCTTCTGCGAAACTATCTTCTGCCTCTTCGCAAAACTGACCTTCGCAAAGTGATTCTGGGTATGCTCTGCTAGTATAAAACTCACGGTGGCATAACTCACAGATGTCATTTCCATAATTATTTCTTAACTCTTCTCTAGTCATTATTCACCCTCCTTTCTGACTAAATAGTCGTACATAGGTTTACAATTACTAAGATATTTCTTACGTATCTTTTCAGCCTCCTCCTCTGTGTCACAAGTTGCAACAACTCCATCGGGATATGTATCCCAATATCTAACTACCTTAAATTTTGTCATACTTCAATCCTCCAATTCTTTTAAAATCATTTTTACCAAGTGATAATTATCACCATCCCAACCATCATCAAATGCTTCGCCATTATCGGACAAATGGTGCTCATTGACATAATCAAAGATAGCATTGTGAAAGAAGTCATCATCTGTTCCATAGTCGTCTTCATTATAAAAGCCTTCGTGACTTAGGAGTTCTTGGCATTCCTTGTGCATACAGATGGCTGACCTATATTCGGGAGTAAACTGCCTGACATATTTGGTTCCTGCTTCTATCGTACAACCACACATATAACATTTGTGAGGTTTGCATGCCTTACGTTCTGTATCTATACAATCCATAATCATTTATCTTTTGGGTCAACGAATGGTAGCCAGTACTCTACATCAGGGATATTCCATCCATTGTAGTCTTTGGCTATCTTTTTATCTACTATATGTCCAAAACTAATTCTTCCGATTGTAGTAAGGACAATAACTTCTTTATCTACTGGTGGTAGCTCATCCTTGGCAGATACCCATATTGGAGAAACATTTTTAGGCTTGCGGTCTTGTAGAGTAGCAGTATAGTTAAAGGTAAAAAAATCTATAGGATATTTTTGCCAATGGCTTTCTTCTATTGCCTTATTGATTGCTTCTCTTTTTGAGTTTGCTTCAACCATAACATATTTTGAATTAGATGTTTTGAAATAATCAACTCTATATATTGCCATTGCTTAGTCCTCCCTTGACTTTAATTCTTCACATCTACAAGTTGCTTCACCATAACCTATATTGGCAGGATAGAATCTGTAGTAAAAGCAGAATCCACCAAATAAATCGGCAAATGGGCAATTAGGGCAATCACCTTGTATTACATCATAGTTTGAATCCATATTCTATCCCTCCAACTCTTTAAGTACTTTCTTGCACTGATTTATAAGGTCTTGATATGTTACCTCAGAACCTTCCTCAATACAGTTTTCGAGATTATTAATCATACCATGAAGGTACAATTTTGCGTTTGATATACTCATTTTCTAAATCTTTTAAAAGGGTTATAAAAATCATACAGAACAATTATTCCGATATATGCACAGAATAGTAATATGAGTACTAAGATACCACCTAGGATATATAGTAGCCACATTGGTATTGTTATACTCATAGCTCATCCTCTTCTTTATCTAAATCACATTCAATATAAACATCATGCGAACAAGTTAATGTAATATTTTTAAAGTGAGGACAAGTTATGCAATCATAGCAATCACACTTTGGTGCTCTCTGATTTGGTGTAATTTCTAAAATATCTATCAACATAATATTCTTCTTTATACCCTCTCCCCGTTGCCAAGGAGAGGGTGGTGATGTTACTTGCCTTTTGATTTGCATAATGAAGGCGATTTACAAAATGAGTATGAATCTGCCTCTATAATACGAGCTTCTAATGAGTTTAAATATATACCCATGCCGACCTTCTGTTGTATTGCTAACTGATACTGATAGTCTCCTACCTTTTCACGGAAATCATCCTTCTGTAAAGCGGTATTTAGCTTTCCTAATTTGTCATTCAACTCATTATACTCAATACGGAGTCTATCCATGAAATTCTCGAAAGGCTTGTATGCTTCATCAAACACACTCTTAGGAGACCAAGACTTATATCCGTCCTTGTACTCTACTAAGTAGCCATCTTCCTCAACGGTTGCTGGCTTAATTTCTCTACCAAGCACTTTCTGTGCTTCTACCATAGTCATAGGCTCTGCCATAATGACCTTTGTACCAATAAACTTTTTCATATTACTTATATTTATATCCCATAAGGGATGGTTAGTTACTCTACTTCTGCTGACTTCCAATCTGGGTAGCCGCCCAAGTCCTTTTCTTGTCCACAATTCATTTCGAGCCAGTCTTTCAGGCAATCCTTAACTACTTCTCTGTCCTCTGAATCATCATTTGATTCAATAACAACCGTAAACTTATGTTTCATGTTACTTCTATTTATGCCCGAAGGCGTTAAACAATCAAAGATATCAAACCCAAAAATGCTACTACTAAAGCGGTTACACTTAAAATAAAAACAAAGATACTTATAGGAATATACCATACACTTTCAGTATTATCCATTCCAAATTGCACCGTAATATCCAAAATAATTGTTAATGTTAATAATAATATAGCCATACCTATACCTCCATTTCTGTGTTAAGCCCTAAACCAAAGAGAAGGTGCTGAAAGCTATGTACACAAGGAAGGTCTACGCATATACTGCTACTATAATCAAAGTCGTCAAACCAAAACTTACCATCTTTCGATGTATAAGTAAGAAATAATCCGTCTTTGTAATAGAAGTATGCACAATCATTTATCTTTGATTTCTTCCATTCATTCTTCTCTAGAATCTCTGGAGTTAAAGGAATGGGGCTTAAATCATGTATACTAGCTTGTTCAAAAGATGTAGCATCTTCTAAAATACACAACTCTGACTCAGGGTCAACCTTTATTATACTATAGGACTGTCCAAAGTATAAAACTAAATCACCTATTATAAGTTCTCTTACTTTCATTTTCTGCCTCGCTTTCTATTTAAAAGTTTCTGACCATATTCCTTTGGAGAAGTTGTTGTGTTGACTACAAAATTATCAGGAAACTTTGGTGCCATTTGGTAAAGGTAATAACCATCAATATCACGATACATCATTACTCACCTCCTTCCTTTGGAAACAAATCATCAATATAAAGCCAACGAGTAATATTAGCACCCGAACTATAAGCATCCCAATTTTTAAACAGAGCATCATTCTTCTTGAAAGAAATGTAGGTTTTAATGCTTTCTGTTATTTTTGCTTCTGCAAGGACTTCTGCGAACTCTCTTGGCTCTTCACTAGCAGGATGCCACAAGTCATTAATAAACTCATTGACAGCCCACTTAGCACCAGCTTCAAATCCGGCAGCATTACCTTCAATAAATGCAATATGATGTGGTTGTAAATGATTCTCATCATACTTTCTGGATTCAAATACTTCGTCAGCATACATTCTTGATGCCTTTTTTATTTTATAATCGTCTATCATAACTTACTTCTCCTTTAAACGTTCTATTAATTTATCTGCGATTTTGATAGCAGAATTAACAACACTGTCATACATAGAGCCAGAACGTTGTGCAAGACTTGCTGCAACATCTTTTGCTATCTCATATCTTCTCTGCTCCCAAATGGCATCTTCTTCGTCTTCATTCTGTGTAAAACTCGGACAAAGTTTTACATTTTCATCACTTGATTTGGGTCTTTTGTTACAAGTGAAATATATAGAACAGTAATTACATAGCCCTATCATACTTCGCCTCCTTCCCAATCATCAGTCGTTCCTAGTAGATGTGCTGTCTCTTCGTTGTAAGGGATGCAATATAAGTTTGAACTTCCATCAATGCATATATGATAATCTGTCTTATGTGACTTATGTGAATAGAAGTTCAATACCCAATAATCTTCAGAACATCTTCTTGAAAGTACCTTATCAAATGGTTTCAGCTCAATCTTTGGCTTCAAGAAAACAATCTGTTTCTTCTCAGCATTCCAGCATTTGCCTTCCTTGGCTAGAGCTTCAAAGAGTTGCTGCTTCTCTGAGTCCGTAGCAAGGCGAAGTTCAATATCTCCAACATCTTCTCTGAATGGTTCTTCTAGAAGAAGCTCATCATTCTGGCAAAGAACTGCATGGAATCCTATATATGCCTCTTGTCTCGATTGGAATATAGCAATATGTGTACATTTTCTTACCACAAGGGCTACTATATCCCCATCCTTGAACTCTGGCTGAGTCTGAATTTCAAGCGTTTGTAGATTTAGCTTACCATTCATCACACGTTCTATTTTTGATATATAGTTTTTACTATTTTCCGTTTTTTCCCATTCTTCAGTTTTGCATGTATAGCTACAACTAAAATTATCAGATAATCCTAGATTAATGAATTTTGCTGAAAAAGTACTATAGTCATCGCTTGTCCATTCATCAAAGATTCCAATACAATATTCAGAATTTGTTCTTATCAGCACATCGCCTTTCTCCCATGCGAACTTAGACCAATCACGCATTAATTTGCTAGGGTAGATGCACAAAACTCCTTCCTTGTACAATTTACCTTCTTTATCGAACCATGGTTCTTTATTATGATGCTTAACTTGAAAAGCCTCACATGAATCAGTAACGACATATAATGTAACACTTCCAAACATATCAGTCCAGAATTTCGTACCTTCTGGCTTATACTTAAGGATTTTCGCTATATTAATCTTTTCTTCCATAACCTTAACCATTTAAAGATGATAATAACTATTTGATACCCTTGCGCCCAAATCGAAGCAGCCCACGGCATCCGGCTTTAAGAAGCGTTTCTCTAACTTCTCCAAAGCCACTTTATACTTCTGCTCCATGTGCTTGCAATGAAGTCTCTGAGCTAATTTAAGTTGCTCGACAACACCCTTGCGAGCAACTCTATATTGTTTATCGGACATCATAGCCTTATTCGTTCACATAGTTGATTACTTGCTCTTGACCTTGCTCATGCAAGTTATCGAAAGCGTCTTCTATAACTTTAGCTACTTGGTCGCCATTAAGGTTCTCCAGCATTTCGCTTACAACCTCTATCTGCTGGTCTGTTGCTAAAGAGCAAAACTTGTCAATAAGAAAGCTCTTCTGTGCATGGACGAGCATATCATCGAATAAATCCGATACATCTACACTAACTTTATAATATGCCATAATTTGAAATTTTAAAAGTAATTAGTTGTACCACACATCATTTGGCATAAGAGCCAATTTCCATCCATACTCTAGTTCATACCTTAATAGTTTAAGGTCGTTGCTAGTTACAGATAAAAGTCCAACAAATTTATTTTCGTACTCCATAACCTAATTATTTAGTTGCCATACTTATAACGCAAATAATTAGCTTCTGAGCCAAAATAAAGCTCAGTGTCGCTCATATTTGCCTCCATCAAGTCTTTCTCTACATCTTTATAAGAAGGCACGCAATCCTTAACTCTTTGGCAGAACAAAGGATATTTTGAAGAAACATCTTCTCCGTCTTCATCATAGATATTAATCTTATCTACATTGTAATATGGATAAGAAGAAATATTCCCATCTGAATGGATAACCTTTCTACTCTTAACGGACACCACGATTTCAGCAGGTTTGTTAATAGCATCAAACTCGCAAGTAAAATCATCAAGCTGCGCCTCAAAAGCCGCATCATTAATCTTTTCAGATAAGTTTTCAAAAAACTTTCTCATTTTCTTATTACAGTTTTTATGGTGTGTCTCACCTTTTCAAATTAGTAACCTTGTTTCTTAATTACATTGCAAAGATACAAAGAATATCTGAAATATGCAAGTTATTTAATGTATTTCTTTTATCTTTTAACACACTATAATAATACAAATAAATAATTTGCTGACGTTAACACAAAAATCCCCACCACTACATTATTATATATAGTGATGGGGCA
>ERZ1035014.20-NODE-20-length-122715-cov-147.045834_pt1 | contig 122715 bp, 129 predicted proteins | sample MGYA00520620_ERZ1035014 | MGnify/ENA primary metagenome ERZ1035014 (study PRJEB33766, sample SAMN09781744) | gut metagenome | biome: gut microbiome | host: Homo sapiens | place: Madagascar | study: EMG produced TPA metagenomics assembly of the PRJNA485056 data...
CATCCTGCACGACCCACCAATGTAAAAAAGCGCCCTAAAGGCGCTTTTTTGCTATTCAGGCATCCTCAATTTCACTTTGTAAACCTGATGACATCGTCAGAGCTTACTGTGCAAGCAACTCTACGTCGGTGGAATTAGGCGTAATTCGAGTGACTTTTCCCCACCATTCGACTATCTTGTTTAGCATATAAAACAAATTACACCGATAACAGCGAATATTACGCTAATGTCGGTTTTAACGTTAAGCCTGTAAAACGAGATGGTAAGATGAGCGTAATGTTTGATCCAGACACGGCGATTTATCCTTTCCCCCCGAAGCCGACGCCGTTAAGCATTGATGAAAAAGCGTATTACCGCGAGAAGATAAAACGTCTGCTAAAAGAACGTAATGCGGTGATGGTTGCCCACTACTATACCGATCCCGAAATTCAACAACTGGCAGAAGAAACCGGTGGCTGTATTTCTGATTCTCTGGAAATGGCGCGCTTCGGTGCAAAGCATCCCGCTTCTACTTTGTTAGTCGCTGGGGTGAGATTTATGGGAGAAACCGCCAAAATTCTCAGTCCGGAAAAAACAATTCTGATGCCGACACTTCAGGCTGAATGTTCACTGGATCTCGGCTGCCCTGTTGAAGAATTTAACGCATTTTGCGATGCCCATCCCGATCGTACTGTCGTCGTCTACGCCAACACTTCTGCTGCGGTAAAAGCGCGCGCAGATTGGGTGGTAACTTCAAGCATTGCCGTCGAACTTATTGATCATCTTGATAGTTTGGGTGAAAAAATCATCTGGGCACCCGACAAACATCTGGGGCGTTACGTGCAAAAACAGACGGGTGGAGACATTCTATGCTGGCAGGGTGCCTGTATTGTGCATGATGAATTTAAGACTCAGGCGTTAACCCGCTTGCAAGAAGAATACCCGGATGCTGCCATACTGGTGCATCCAGAATCACCACAAGCTATTGTCGATATGGCGGATGCGGTCGGTTCCACCAGTCAACTGATCGCTGCTGCGAAAACATTGCCACATCAGCGGCTTATCGTGGCAACCGATCGGGGCATTTTCTACAAAATGCAGCAGGCAGTGCCAGATAAAGAGTTACTGGAAGCACCAACCGCAGGTGAGGGTGCAACCTGCCGCAGCTGCGCGCATTGTCCGTGGATGGCCATGAATGGCCTTCAGTCCATCGCAGAGGCATTAGAACAGGAAGGAAGCAATCACGAGGTTCATGTTGATGAAAGGCTGCGAGAGAGGGCGCTGGTGCCGCTCAATCGTATGCTGGATTTTGCGGCTACACTACGTGGATAACGAATAATAAGGCGTAACGTTACGCTTTGGGGGAAAGATGGATTTTTTTAGTGTGCAGAATATCCTGGTACATATACCAATAGGGGCAGGCGGTTATGATCTCTCATGGATCGAAGCGGTAGGCACGATCGCCGGGTTGCTGTGTATTGGCCTTGCCAGTCTGGAGAAGATCAGCAACTACTTCTTTGGCCTGATCAACGTCACCTTGTTTGGCATTATTTTCTTTCAGATTCAGCTGTATGCCAGCCTGCTATTACAGGTGTTTTTCTTTGCCGCGAATATTTACGGTTGGTATGCGTGGTCGCGACAAACCAGTCAGAACGAGGCGGAGTTGAAAATTCGCTGGTTGCCATTGCCGAAGGCACTCAGCTGGTTGGCGGTTTGCGTTGTTTCGATTGGTCTGATGACGGTATTTATCAATCCGGTGTTTGCATTTTTGACCCGCGTGGCAGTCATGATCATGCAAGCATTAGGATTACAGGTTGTGATGCCTGAACTGCAACCGGACGCTTTCCCGTTCTGGGATTCATGCATGATGGTGTTATCTATCGTGGCAATGATTCTGATGACGCGTAAGTATGTGGAAAACTGGCTGTTGTGGGTGATTATTAACGTGATTAGCGTCGTTATTTTTGCACTTCAGGGCGTTTACGCCATGTCTCTGGAGTACATCATCCTGACCTTTATTGCGCTCAACGGCAGCCGGATGTGGATCAACAGCGCACGTGAAAGAGGCTCACGCGCGCTGTCCCATTAATGGTGATGATGTGAATGGCCAGACACCCCTTCATTCAGGTGGCAGTCTGGCCCATGACAAGGTTGATATTCCATCTGAATGGTGGCGTGCTCAATCTGATAGTGATCCATCAGGTAGTGTTGGATCTGATCCAACAAGGCATCGTGATCGTGTGGCGGGATCACCTGCACATGCAACGTCATCACCGGCTTCTCGCCTACCATCCATACATGTACATGGTGCACATTGCGGACTTCCGGGATTTCCCGGCACATACGACGCTTCAGTTCAGCGATATCCAGCGATACCGGTGCACCTTCAAGTAATTCATTCACGCTATCTTTCAACAGTCGCCACGCGCTACGCAGAACCAGAAGCGACACCAGTATCGAGAGAATGGGGTCAGCAGGTGTCCAGCCAGTCCAGATAATAATCAACGCGGCAATAATAGCCCCAACCGAACCCAGCAGGTCCCCGAGCACATGCAGTGCCGCTGCTCGTACGTTGAGGTTTTTCTCTTCGCTGCCGTGATGAAGTAACCAGAAAGAAAGTATATTTGCCAGCAACCCAGCCACGGCAATTGCCATCATCATGCCGCCCTCGACCGGACGCGGCGTGCGGAAGCGTTCTATCGCCTCCCAGACAATCAAAATGGTAATTACCACGAGGGCTATGGCATTCACAAACGCCGCGAGCGTGGTCAGTCTTAGCCAACCGAAAGTGTGGCGAATGGTGGGAGGACGACGTGAAAATTGCACGGCGAGTAGGGCGAAAAGCAGGGCGGCAGTATCGGTCAACATATGACCCGCATCGGCCAGCAATGCCAGAGAACCAGAAAGAAAACCACCAACGACTTCTACCAGCATAAACCCGGCAGTCACGCCGAAAGCATACAACAAGCGACGAGCATTATTATCTTCTGGCAGGTGTGAGGACGTGTGTGAGTGTGAGTGCGCCATGACGAGTCATCCCTTAATTATTCTCACTTAACTTTATGACATCATACTGCTTTTAGAAGTGAAAAATTAAAAGGGAGAGACTCCGCTCTCCCATTATTGGCTATTTTGCAGGGTTACTGCGTGGTACCGTCGGTTTTGGTATCGACATCATTATTGATGCCATCACCGGTTTGTACCTTTTTATTGATATCCGGACAGCGACCATCTTTGCACATGGTGTTCTTGTGCTCTTCATCTTTGGTCATTCCGTCATTGTTCATTGAAGAACCATCCGAATGCAGCATTGTGCCACCAGAACCGGTATTTACCCCGTTATTGTCGACGTTATTTGGCGCGACATTTTCACGGGCGTCAGGGGCTACCTGGCCCGCATCAGCTGCGGCGTTTGCCTGGCCGTTATTAGTTTGCGCTCCGCTATCGGCAGCCAGTGCGGCACCGCTGGCAAGGCTTAGAGTGGCAGTCAGAAATAATGTGGCCAGTTTTGTCATTTTCATAGGATGCTCCTGTTATGGTCGTTATGTCGGATAACCTCTTCCAACAGTGCATTTGCAGGTGAATATAAGGCATTGGTTTAAGATTTCAGCCAGGTTATGAAACGCAGCAGAGAATCTTGAAATAATTAACAAACAAAGGAGTTACAGTTAGAAATTGTAGGAGAGATCTCGTTTTTCGCGACAATCTGGCGTTTTTCTTGCTAATTCCAGGATTAATCCGTTCATAGTGTAAAACCCCGTTTACACATTCTGACGGAAGATATAGATTGGAAGTATTGCATTCACTAAGATAAGTATGGCAACACTGGAACAGACATGAATTATCAGAACGACGATTTACGCATCAAAGAAATCAAAGAGTTACTTCCTCCTGTCGCATTGCTGGAAAAATTCCCCGCTACTGAAAATGCCGCGAATACGGTTGCCCATGCCCGAAAAGCGATCCATAAGATCCTGAAAGGTAATGATGATCGCCTGTTGGTTGTGATTGGCCCATGCTCAATTCATGATCCTGTCGCGGCAAAAGAGTATGCCACTCGCTTGCTGGCGCTGCGTGAAGAGCTGAAAGATGAGCTGGAAATCGTAATGCGCGTCTATTTTGAAAAGCCGCGTACCACGGTGGGCTGGAAAGGGCTGATTAACGATCCGCATATGGATAATAGCTTCCAGATCAACGACGGTCTGCGTATAGCCCGTAAATTGCTGCTTGATATTAACGACAGCGGTCTGCCAGCGGCAGGTGAGTTTCTCGATATGATCACCCCACAATATCTCGCTGACCTGATGAGCTGGGGCGCAATTGGCGCACGTACCACCGAATCGCAGGTGCACCGCGAACTGGCATCAGGGCTTTCTTGTCCGGTCGGCTTCAAAAATGGCACCGACGGTACGATTAAAGTGGCTATCGATGCCATTAATGCCGCCGGTGCGCCGCACTGCTTCCTGTCCGTAACGAAATGGGGGCATTCGGCGATTGTGAATACCAGCGGTAACGGCGATTGCCATATCATTCTGCGCGGCGGTAAAGAGCCTAACTACAGCGCGAAGCACGTTGCTGAAGTGAAAGAAGGGCTGAACAAAGCAGGCCTGCCAGCACAGGTGATGATCGATTTCAGCCATGCTAACTCGTCCAAACAATTCAAAAAGCAGATGGATGTTTGTGCTGACGTTTGCCAGCAGATTGCCGGTGGCGAAAAGGCCATTATTGGCGTGATGGTGGAAAGCCATCTGGTGGAAGGCAATCAGAGCCTCGAGAGCGGGGAGCCGCTGGCCTACGGTAAGAGCATCACCGATGCCTGCATCGGCTGGGAAGATACCGATGCTCTGTTACGTCAACTGGCGAATGCAGTAAAAGCGCGTCGCGGGTAAGGTTTAATTGTCGGATGCGCCGTCAGAGTGGCGTATCCGATGAATCACCACAGGCCTGATAAGTCGCGCAGCGTCGCATCAGGCAATGTGCTCCATTGTTAGCAACAAAAAAGCCGACTCACTTGCAGTCGGCTTTCTCATTTTAAACGAATGACGTTTACTTCGCTTTACCCTGGTTTGCAACCGCCGCTGCTTTCGCTGCGATCTCGTCAGCATTACCCAGATAATAGCGTTTCAGCGGTTTGAAATTCTCGTCGAACTCATACACCAGCGGCACGCCAGTCGGGATATTAAGCTCAAGAATCTCTTCTTCGCTCATGTTATCAAGATATTTCACCAGCGCACGTAAAGAGTTACCGTGTGCAGCGATGATCACGCGCTCACCGCTCTTCATACGCGGCAGAATGGTTTCATTCCAGTAAGGGATCACGCGGTCAATGGTCAGCGCCAGGCTTTCCGTCAGCGGCAGTTCTTTTTCGCTCAGTTTCGCGTAACGCGGATCGTGACCCGGATAACGCTCATCATCTTTAGTCAGTTCCGGCGGAGTCACTGCAAAACCACGACGCCACTGTTTCACCTGCTCGTCGCCATACTTTTCAGCAGTTTCCGCTTTGTTCAGACCCTGCAACGCACCGTAGTGACGTTCGTTCAGTTTCCAGGATTTCTCAACGGGCAGCCATGCCTGATCCAGTTCGTCCAGCACATTCCACAGGGTATGGATAGCGCGTTTCAGCACAGAGGTGTAAGCAAAGTCAAAGCTGTAACCTTCCTCTTTCAGCAGCTTACCTGCTGCTTTTGCTTCGCTTACGCCTTTCTCAGACAGATCCACGTCGTACCAACCGGTGAAACGGTTTTCTTTGTTCCACTGACTTTCGCCATGACGAACCAGAACCAGCTTAGTTACAGCCATATACTTACTCCTCAAATCATTTTTTAATGATAATAATTCTCATTATATTGCCGTGACGAAGCAACAGCAATGCTTACGCATAACCATAGCGAAAATAGTGTCGCAGTGTAAGGTTGTTGTGAATATTGAGTTGCAAATATGTCGGTGTTTGCTGGTGATTTGAGCAATATAAGGATAAAGCCCTCATTACGAGGGCTTCAGGTGCTACTCAGCAATAAACTGATATTCCGTCAGGCTGGAATACTCTTCGCCAGGACGCAGGAAGCAGTCCGGTTGCGGCCATTCAGGGTGGTTTGGGCTGTCCGGCAGAAACTCGCTTTCCAGTGCCAGGCCTTGCCAGTCGGCGTAAGGTTCAGTTCCTCTTGATGGCGTGCCGCCGAGGAAGTTGCCGGAGTAGAATTGCAGAGCCGGAGCGGTGGTGTAGACCTTCAGCTGCAATTTTTCATCTGCTGACCAGACATGCGCCGCCACTTTCTTGCCATCGCCTTTGGCCTGTAACAAGAATGCGTGATCGTAACCTTTCACTTTGCGCTGATCGTCGTCGGCAAGAAACTCACTGGCGATGATTTTGGCGCTACGGAAATCAAAAGACGTTCCGGCGACAGATTTCAGACCGTCGTGCGGAATGCCGCCTTCATCAACCGGCAGATATTCGTCCGCCAGAATCTGCAACTTGTGATTGCGCACGTCAGACTGCTCGCCGTCAAGATTGAAATAGACGTGATTAGTCATATTCACCGGGCAAGGTTTATCAACTGTGGCGCGATAAGTAATAGAGATACGGTTATCGTCGGTCAGACGATATTGCACCGTCGCGCCGAGATTACCCGGGAAGCCCTGATCGCCATCATCTGAACTCAGGGCAAACAGCACCTGACGATCGTTCTGGTTCACAATCTGCCAGCGACGTTTGTCGAACCCTTCCGGGCCGCCGTGCAGCTGGTTAACGCCCTGACTTGGCGAAAGCGTCACGGTTTCACCGTCAAAGGTATAACGGCTATTGGCGATGCGGTTGGCATAACGACCAATAGAGGCCCCCAGAAACGCAGCCTGATCCTGATAGCATTCCGGGCTGGCACAGCCGAGCAGCGCCTCGCGGACGCTGCCATCGGAAAGCGGAATACGGGCGGAAAGTAAAGTCGCACCCCAGTCCATCAGCGTGACTACCATCCCTGCGTTGTTACGCAAAGTTAACAGTCGGTACGGCTGACCATCGGGTGCCAGTGCGGGAGTTTCGTTCAGCACTGTCCTGCTCCTTGTGATGGTTTACAAACGTAAAAAGTCTCTTTAATACCTGTTTTTGCTTCATATTGTTCAGCGACAGCTTGCTGTACGGCAGGCACCAGCTCTTCCGGGATCAGCGCGACGATACAGCCGCCAAATCCGCCGCCGGTCATGCGTACGCCACCTTTGTCGCCAATCACAGCTTTGACGATTTCTACCAGAGTGTCAATTTGCGGCACGGTGATTTCGAAATCATCGCGCATAGAGGCATGAGATTCCGCCATCAACTCGCCCATACGTTTCAGGTCGCCTTGCTCCAGCGCGCTGGCAGCTTCAACGGTGCGGGCGTTTTCAGTCAGGATATGACGCACGCGTTTCGCCACGATTGGGTCCAGCTCATGTGCAACAGCGTTGAACTCTTCAATGGTGACATCGCGCAGAGCTGGCTGCTGGAAGAAACGCGCACCGGTTTCGCACTGTTCACGACGGGTGTTGTATTCGCTGCCAACCAGGGTACGTTTGAAGTTACTGTTGATGATGACGACAGCCACACCTTTCGGCATGGAAACTGCTTTAGTCCCCAGTGAGCGGCAGTCAATCAGCAAGGCATGATCTTTCTTGCCGAGTGCGGAAATTAGCTGATCCATGATCCCGCAGTTACAGCCAACAAACTGGTTTTCTGCTTCCTGACCGTTAAGCGCGATTTGTGCGCCGTCCAGCGGCAGATGATAAAGCTGCTGCAATACGGTTCCGACCGCGACTTCCAGTGAAGCGGAAGAACTTAACCCGGCACCCTGCGGCACATTGCCGCTGATCACCATGTCCACGCCGCCGAAGCTGTTGTTACGCAGTTGCAGATGTTTCACCACGCCACGAACGTAGTTAGCCCATTGATAGTTTTCATGTGCGACAATGGGCGCATCGAGGGAAAACTCGTCGAGCTGATTTTCATAATCGGCTGCCATCACGCGAACTTTACGGTCATCGCGTGGTGCACAACTGATCACGGTTTGATAATCAATCGCGCAGGGCAGAACGAAACCGTCGTTGTAGTCGGTGTGTTCACCAATCAAATTCACGCGGCCAGGCGCCTGAATGGTGTGAGTGGCAGGGTAGCCAAATGCGTTGGCAAACAGAGATTGTGTTTTTTCTTTCAGACTCATTTCTTACACTCCGAATTCGCGAAAATGGATATCGCTGACTGCGCGCAAACGCTCTGCTGCCTGTTCTGCGGTCAGGTCTCGCTGGGTCTCTGCCAGCATTTCATAACCAACCATAAATTTACGTACGGTGGCGGAGCGCAACAGAGGCGGATAAAAGTGCGCGTGCAGCTGCCAGTGTTGATTCTCTTCGCCATTAAATGGTGCGCCGTGCCAGCCCATAGAGTAGGGGAAGGAACACTGGAAGAGGTTGTCATAACGACTGGTCAGCTTTTTCAACGCCAGCGCCAAATCGCTGCGCTGGGCGTCGGTCAAATCGGTGATCCGCAAAACGTGGGCTTTGGGCAGCAGTAGCGTTTCGAACGGCCAGGCAGCCCAGTAAGGCACAACGGCTAACCAGTGTTCGGTTTCGACAACGGTACGGCTACCGTCTGCCAGCTCGCGCTGAACATAATCCACCAGCATTGGTGATTTCTGTTCGGCAAAATATTCTTTTTGCAGGCGGTCTTCGCGCTCAGCTTCGTTAGGCAGGAAGCTATTTGCCCAAATCTGTCCGTGCGGATGCGGGTTAGAGCAGCCCATCGCCGCACCTTTGTTTTCAAAGACCTGCACCCACGGGTACGTTTTTCCCAGCTCTGCGGTTTGCTCCTGCCAGGTTTTGACGATTTCCGTCAATGCCGCAACGCTCAGTTCTGGCAACGTTTTACTGTGATCCGGTGAAAAGCAGATCACCCGGCTGGTACCGCGCGCGCTCTGGCAACGCATCAAAGGATCGTTGCTTTCTGGCGCATCTGGCGTGTCAGACATCAAGGCCGCAAAGTCATTAGTGAAAACGTAAGTCCTGGTGTAATCGGGGTTTTTATCGCCTGTCACCCGCACATTACCTGCGCAGAGGAAGCAATCTGGATCGTGCGCAGGTAACACCTGTTTGGCTGGCGTTTCCTGCGCCCCCTGCCAGGGGCGCTTAGCGCGGTGCGGTGAAACCAGAATCCATTGCCCGGTGAGCGGGTTGTAGCGGCGATGTGGATGATCAACGGGATTAAATTGCGTCATGGTCGTTCCTTAATCGGGATATCCCTGTGGATGGCGTGACTGCCAGTGCCAGGTGTCCTGCGCCATTTCATCGAGTGTGCGCGTTACGCGCCAGTTCAGTTCACGGTCGGCTTTGCTGGCGTCCGCCCAGTAGGCCGGAAGGTCGCCCTCGCGACGCGGTGCAAAATGATAATTAACCGGTTTGCCGCAGGCTTTGCTGAAGGCATTAACCACGTCCAGCACGCTGTTGCCTACGCCAGCGCCGAGGTTGTAGATGTGTACGCCTGGCTTGTTCGCCAGTTTTTCCATCGCCACGACGTGACCGTCCGCCAGATCCATTACGTGGATGTAATCGCGTACGCCAGTACCATCTTCGGTCGGATAATCGTTACCAAAAATCGCCAGCGAGTCGCGACGGCCTACAGCAACCTGGGCGATGTATGGCATCAGGTTATTCGGAATGCCTTGCGGATCTTCGCCCATATCGCCCGACGGATGCGCGCCAACCGGGTTGAAGTAGCGCAGCAGGGCAATGCTCCAGTCCGGCTGGGCTTTTTGCAGATCGGTGAGGATCTGTTCCACCATCAGCTTGCTTTTGCCGTAAGGGCTTTGTGGTGTGCCGGTCGGGAAGCTTTCAACGTATGGAATTTTGGGCTGATCGCCATAAACGGTGGCGGAGGAGCTAAAAATAAAGTTTTTGACGTTAGCGGCGCGCATGGCGCTAATCAGGCGCAGAGTGCCGTTGACATTGTTGTCGTAATATTCCAGCGGTTTTTGTACCGATTCGCCGACGGCTTTCAGCCCGGCGAAGTGGATCACGGTGTCGATAGCGTGATCGTGCAGTATCTCGGTCATCAACGCTTCGTTACGAATATCGCCTTCAACAAACGTTGGATGTTTGCCGCCTAAACGCTCGATAACAGGCAGTACGCTGCGCTTACTGTTACAGAGGTTATCAAGAATGATGACATCATGACCGTTTTGCAGTAATTGCACACAGGTATGACTTCCAATGTAACCGCTACCACCGGTAACCAGAACTCTCATAATTCGCTCCATTAGGCTTATGGTATGAAATAACCATAGCATAACAAAGATGCGAAAAGTGTGACATGGAATAAATTAGTGGAATCGTTTACACAAGAATTTAGCCGTTTTTTATGCGCGATTAAGTGATTATAAAACAGAGGGTTTATGAATGATTGCGCTTTTTATCTGAAAAAAGAAGCGGTTTCATGCCTGCATGCGTCGAACCGTTGGCCGGAGAGGGCGCTTAGGCCGCCTCCGGCAAGGTCAGCACTACCGACTCAATATATTTTTGTCAGCACATAGCGATAGAGTCCACCGTCCGGCACGAACTCAAGGCGATGGGTAATACAGGCAGGCGCATCTTCAGCGTGGTGCGAAACAAACAACAATTGCGTTTCACCTTCGCTAATCAGCACATCAACAAAACGGCGGATAAGCTGGCGATTGAGCGGATCAAGCCCCTGTAGTGGTTCATCGAGAATAAGCAACGTCGGATGTTTCACCAGTGCGCGGACGATCAGCGCCAGACGCTGCTGTCCCCAGGAAAGACTATGGAACGGAGCGTCAGCCGTACGTTTATCAATGCCGAGAATATCCAGCCACTGCTGCACCAGTTTTTGCTGGCGATCCGAAACGGCCTGATAAATGCCAATCGAATCAAAATAGCCAGAAAGAATCACATTACGCACGGTAGTGCTGACCCGGTAATCCAGATGCAAACTACTGCTGACGTAACCGATATGCTTTTTGATATCCCAGATGGTTTCGCCGCTGCCGCGACGTCGGCCGAAAAGCGTCAAATCGTTGCTGTAACCTTGCGGATGATCGCCAGTAATCAGGCTTAATAACGTCGATTTTCCCGCACCATTTGGCCCGACAATTTGCCAGTGCTCGCCAGGATTCACCTGCCAGCTAAGGTTATTAAGAATGGGGCGATCGTTATAAGAAACCACGCCATTATTCAGCACAATGCGCGGTTCGTTGGTGGGTAAGGCGTGACGTGCTGAAGGTTCATCCGGCTCCGGCAGTTGCACACCTTCAAGCTGTTCGCTATGCGCCAGTTGCGCGACGAGTGCTTGCTGGAGCAGTTCCTCTTTAGCGCCCGTTTCCGCTAACGTACAATCCGCCAGCACGCCAGCAAACTGGACAAATTCCGGGATCTCATCGAAGCGATTGAGCACCAGTACCAGAGTAATACCGGACTGATGTAACGAGGCGAGTCGCTCAGCCAGCTGCTGACGTGAGGCAACATCCAGGCCATCGAACGGCTCATCAAGAATCAACAAGTCAGGCTCCGACATCAGCGCCTGACACAGCAGGGTTTTTCGCGTCTCGCCAGTGGAAAGGTATTTAAAGCGTCGGTCGAGGAGGGCGGTAATACCGAACTGCTGCGCCAGTTGCATGCAACGCGGTGCATCCTTAACTTCATCCTGAATGATCTCAGCCGTAGTGCGTCCGGTGTCATCTTCGCCAGGGCCGAGCATATCGGTGTTATTCCGCTGCCATTCGTCGCTGACGAGCTTTTGCAATTGCTCGAAGGAGAGACGAGTGATGTGGGAAAACTGGCTTTGCCGTTCACCTTTCAAAAGCGGAAGTTCCCCCGCCAGCGCACGGGCCAGCGCCGACTTTCCACTTCCATTCGAACCGACAAACGCCCAACTATCACCCGCGTTTAACGTTAGCTGAGGCAATTGCAGCGTTTTTGTGTCGCTAAGACGAAACGTGCCTTGCAAAATTTGCAACGATGACATTTTATATCCCATTTTGTGCAGCGATTACTGACAGGGATACGTGTTTCATAACAAATTGTCAACACGCTTAGCATAGCGTGGCGATAATCACGCTGTCGGCATTAAAGTAGGCCGTGACATTCTGTCCTTGCTGAAGAGAAGTCGCTTCATTAACCGGCACTGTGGCGCACAGTGTTTGCCCGTCGGGTAGCGCCATTAATACTTCGCACTGCTCTGCGCCGCGCTCAATATGACTAATAATACCCGGTAATTGGTTGTCGGCGTTTTGTGCGACCGCTTCGTCCTGAGTAATGCCTACCCACGGCGCTTTTAGCAATATCAACACTTCTTTGCCTTCATCCAGCCCCAGACGTGCGCCGCTTTGTGCGGTAATTGCGACTTTCAGGCGTGTTTTTCCGTCAGCCAGTAAGACATCAACATGCTGTTGAACGTCATCATGATCGCGGGCGGTGATGGTGCCGAACCACTGGTTACGGGCGCTGGTTTGCAGTGAAAAACGTGAGATCGCGGCCAGCAGGCTGTTCAGCGGCAGGGCGTCATCGTCACTTAACACATCAAAGGCTTTTTGCTGGATTTGCGCCAGTAAGTCATAGAGCTGAATCAGTCGCTGACCATAGCGGGTCAGTACTGCGCCGCCGCCACCTTTACCGCCTGTTGCGCGCTCGACCAGAATATGCTCACTTAACTGATTCATCTCGTTAATGGCATCCCAGGCGCTTTTATAGCTGATACCGGCATCTTTCGCTCCCTGGCTAATGGAACCGGAAAGCGCAATGTGTTTTAGTAGCGAAATGCGGCGCGGGTCGGCGAATAATTTTTGTTGGAGCTTAAGGGTGAGAAGGATTTCGGCCTGCATAACAATGTCCTGGCAAAAGTCTTATTGTGACGGAAAACGAACGCCACGCAAAGCTGACCGCACAAAAGGGGAGTGCTTTTCTGTGCTTAGCGGTTAGAATAGTCTCATGACTATATCTGGAGTTGACCATGTTAGAGTTATTAAAAAGTCTGGTATTCGCCGTAATCATGGTACCTGTCGTGATGGCCATCATCCTGGGTCTGATTTACGGTCTTGGTGAAGTATTCAACATCTTTTCTGGTGTTGGTAAAAAAGACCAGCCCGGACAAAATCATTGATTCCCTGAATGCCCGCTTAGTCGGGCATTTTCTTTTTCTCAACTTCCTGCTTTTCCTGCCGATATTTTTTCTTATCTACCTCACAAAGGTTAGTAATAACTGCTGGGAAAATTCCGAGTTAGTCGTTATATTGTCGCCTACATAACGTTACATTAAGGGGTTACCAATGGCTCGTAAATGGTTGAACTTGTTTGCCGGGGCGGCACTCTCTTTCGCTGTTGCTGGCAATGCACTGGCAGATGAAGGGAAAATCACGGTGTTCGCCGCCGCATCACTGACTAACGCAATGCAGGACATTGCTACGCAGTATAAAAAAGAGAAAGGCGTGGATGTGGTTTCTTCTTTCGCTTCGTCATCTACTCTCGCCCGTCAGATTGAAGCGGGTGCGCCTGCGGATCTGTTTATTTCTGCCGATCAGAAATGGATGGATTATGCAGTTGATAAAAAAGCGATCGATACAGCTACGCGTCAGACACTGCTCGGCAATAGCCTGGTCGTTGTAGCACCGAAAGCCAGCGAGCAGAAAGATTTCATCATCGACAGCAAAACTAACTGGACTTCGCTGCTGAATGGCGGTCGCCTCGCGGTTGGCGATCCGGAACATGTCCCTGCTGGCATTTATGCAAAAGAAGCACTGCAAAAACTGGGCGCATGGGATACGCTCTCCCCGAAACTGGCTCCGGCGGAAGATGTTCGTGGCGCGCTGGCGTTGGTCGAACGCAATGAAGCGCCGTTGGGCATTGTTTACGGTTCTGACGCAGTTGCCAGCAAAGGGGTAAAAGTGGTTGCCACCTTCCCGGAAGATTCACATAAAAAAGTGGAATATCCGGTTGCTGTTGTGGAAGGGCATAACAATGCGACAGTGAAAGCATTTTATGATTATCTGAAGGGACCGCAGGCTGCGGAAATCTTTAAACGTTACGGATTTACAACCAAGTAATGATACTGACCGATCCAGAATGGCAGGCAGTTTTATTAAGCCTGAAAGTTTCTTCCCTGGCTGTGCTGTTTAGCCTGCCGTTTGGGATCTTTTTTGCCTGGTTACTGGTGCGTTGCACGTTTCCGGGCAAAGCTTTGCTCGACAGCGTACTGCATCTACCGCTGGTGTTACCGCCCGTGGTCGTCGGTTACTTATTATTAGTTTCGATGGGACGGCGCGGATTTATCGGTGAACGTCTGTATGACTGGTTTGGTATTACCTTCGCCTTTAGCTGGCGCGGCGCGGTTCTCGCTGCCGCCGTCATGTCGTTTCCGCTAATGGTGCGGGCAATTCGTCTGGCGCTGGAAGGGGTTGATGTCAAACTGGAACAGGCCGCAAGAACACTGGGGGCCGGGCGCTGGCGCGTTTTCTTTACTATCACGTTACCGCTGACCTTACCGGGAATTATTGTTGGTACGGTACTGGCTTTTGCTCGTTCTCTCGGTGAATTTGGCGCAACCATCACCTTTGTGTCGAACATTCCTGGTGAAACGCGAACCATTCCTTCTGCCATGTATACCCTGATTCAGACCCCCGGCGGGGAAAGTGGCGCAGCGAGACTGTGCATTATTTCTATTGCGCTGGCGATGATCTCCCTGTTGATTTCAGAATGGCTGGCCAGAATCAGCCGTGAACGGGCGGGGCGCTAATCATGCTGGAACTGAATTTTTCCCAGACCTTGGGCAACCATTGCCTGACTATTAATGAAACGCTGCCCGCCAATGGCATCACTGCTATCTTTGGCGTCTCCGGTGCCGGAAAAACTTCGCTGATTAACGCCATCAGTGGACTGACGCGCCCGCAAAAAGGGAGGATTGTCCTCAATGGTCGGGTACTAAATGATGCCGAAAAAGGTATCTGCCTGACGCCAGAAAAACGTCGCGTTGGCTATGTTTTTCAGGATGCACGGCTGTTCCCGCATTACAAAGTGCGTGGCAATTTGCGCTACGGCATGGCGAAAAGCATGGTCGATCAGTTCGATAAGCTGGTGGCGCTTTTAGGCATTGAACCGTTGCTTGACCGTTTACCGGGCAGCCTGTCCGGAGGCGAAAAACAGCGCGTGGCGATTGGTCGGGCTTTGCTGACGGCTCCGGAATTGCTGTTGCTGGATGAACCGCTGGCGTCACTGGATATTCCGCGTAAACGCGAACTGTTGCCTTATCTGCAACGTCTGACGCGGGAAATCAACATTCCGATGTTGTATGTCAGCCATTCGCTGGATGAGATCCTCCATCTGGCAGACAGAGTGATGGTACTGGAAAACGGTCAGGTGAAAGCCTTTGGCGCGCTGGAAGAAGTCTGGGGTAGTAGCGTGATGAATCCGTGGCTGCCGAAAGAGCAACAAAGTAGCATTCTGAAAGTGACGGTACTTGAGCATCATCCGCATTACGCGATGACTGCGCTGGCGCTGGGCGATCAGCATTTGTGGGTCAATAAGCTGGACGAACCGCTGCAAGCTGCGCTACGTATCCGCATTCAGGCTTCCGATGTTTCTCTGGTTTTACAACCGCCGCAGCAAACCAGCATTCGTAACGTATTGCGGGCAAAAGTTGTTAATAGTTATGACGACAACGGCCAGGTGGAAGTGGAGCTGGAAGTCGGCGGTAAAACGCTGTGGGCGCGTATCAGCCCGTGGGCCAGGGATGAACTGGTGATCAAACCTGGCCTGTGGCTGTACGCGCAAATTAAAAGTGTGTCGATAACCGCCTGATTAAATCAGGTGGCTATAAATGAACTGGGCAATGCTGTCGGTGGTGTTATCACCAATCACAATGTTGGCGCGCGCTTTTACCGCGTCATCGGCGTTGCCCATCGCCACGCCTGTACCAGCGGCTTCCAGCATACTGATATCATTAAAGTTATCGCCGAATGCCACGACGTTTTCCATCGACCAACCTTGCGCCTCAACCCATTTCGTCAAACGTTTACCTTTGCTGTTGCCGCCGCGTGCAATATCAACCTGATCGTGCCAGGACCATTCACACTCCAGTCCCAGTTCATGTTCGACATGCTTACCAAAATGCTGCAATTGCGGCAGGTCATCGTGCGTCAGGGCGAACTTCCATACGGCGTTAACTTGTTGCGCCGTTTCAGCCAGAGAAGCGACTTGTGTGAAAGTCGGACGCTGTTCCGGCGGCAGGGTTTGCGCCCAGTTAGACGTGCGAATGACATGCCCGGTCGGGTGCTCATAGACCATTGCATCATCGACATACATCAGACCGTGAATGTGGTGTTCATTCAGCATCTCAATGAGTTGCAGGGCTTTATTAACGGGCATTGGGTCCGCTTCCAGCACGGTTTTTGCATGATAATCATACAAATAGGTGCCATTACAGCAAATAGCAGGTGTATCCAGCGCCAGCGCCTGATAAAAAGGATGAATAGCGACGTGATGGCGACCTGTGACGATGATTAATTGATAGCCTGCTTCGCGAGCGCGGGCCAGGGCTTCTATCGATGAAGGAAGCAGGGTCTTTTTCGGGGTCAATAAGGTGCCGTCTAAGTCGAGAGCAATCACGCGTGTGGTCATGGCGTATTCCAGATTAAGGTTAAGAATTTTCGTCTGCGCGAATGGTACACCGATACCACTATCGGACAAAATTCTGCGTTTTAATTCAGCATTCACCGCCAAAAGCGACTAATTTTAGCTGTTACAGTCAGTTGCTAAATGCAAAGGAGCATTCATGAAGCAAACAGTTTATATCGCCAGCCCTGAGAGCCAGCAAATTCACGTCTGGAACCTGAATCATGAAGGCGCACTGACGCTGACACAGGTTGTCGATGTGCCGGGGCAGGTGCAGCCGATGGTGGTCAGCCCGGACAAACGTTATCTCTATGTTGGTGTTCGCCCTGAGTTTCGCGTCCTGGCGTATCGTATTGCCCCGGACGATGGCGCACTGACCTTTGCCGCAGAGTCTGCGCTGCCGGGTAGTCCGACGCATATTTCCACCGATCACCAGGGGCAGTTTGTCTTTGTAGGTTCTTACAATGCGGGTAACGTGAGCGTAACGCGTCTGGAAGATGGCCTGCCAGTGGGCGTCGTCGATGTGGTCGAGGGGCTGGACGGTTGCCATTCCGCCAATATCTCACCGGACAACCGTACGCTGTGGGTTCCGGCATTAAAGCAGGATCGCATTTGCCTGTTTACGGTCAGCGATGATGGTCATCTCGTGGCGCAGGACCCTGCGGAAGTGACCACCGTTGAAGGGGCCGGCCCGCGTCATATGGTATTCCATCCAAACGAACAATATGCGTATTGCGTCAATGAGTTAAACAGCTCAGTGGATGTCTGGGAACTGAAAGATCCGCACGGTAATATCGAATGTGTCCAGACGCTGGATATGATGCCGGAAAACTTCTCCGACACCCGTTGGGCGGCTGATATTCATATCACCCCGGATGGTCGCCATTTATACGCCTGCGACCGTACCGCCAGCCTGATTACCGTTTTCAGCGTTTCGGAAGATGGCAGCGTGTTGAGTAAAGAAGGCTTCCAGCCAACGGAAACCCAGCCGCGCGGCTTCAATGTTGATCACAGCGGCAAGTATCTGATTGCCGCCGGGCAAAAATCTCACCACATCTCGGTATACGAAATTGTTGGCGAGCAGGGACTACTGCATGAAAAAGGCCGTTATGCGGTCGGGCAGGGACCAATGTGGGTGGTGGTTAACGCACACTAACCGCTGATTTAACCGGCGCAGTCTCTCCTGCGCCGGTGTATTAACTTATCTCCTGTAACGCATGTCTCTGGCGTTCGACGATATTGGTCCACAAATTGTCTTTATCGTCAGTCCACAAATTAATCAGCAAGGCAAAAAAGCGTTCAGCTGCCGGAGAAAGCACGGCATCTTTGCGGCGAATAATCCCCAATGTCCGACGTATAACGGGTTCCACCAGTGGGATACCAATAATCGAAGAATAGGGCGCATGGGGCATTGCCAGACCAGGAAGCGCCGAAATCCCCAGTCCTGCCTCCACTAGTCCTAATGACGTCGAAAGATGACGCACTTCGTAAAACCAGTCCAGCTTCCAGGGCTTGTCGGCTAGCTGTTGTTCTATCAACAATCGGTTGCCGCTGGAGGAACGTACGCCAATCATTTTGTAACCCACTAACTCCTGCCATTCTACAAGCTGCTTTTTGGCCAATGGATGGTCACGCCGACAGGCCAGCACGAATGGCTCGTTGACCAGTGGGGTAAAATCAATGGATGAATTTGTGACGTTGTTCATGTTTATGCCAAAGTCTGATTCGTTACACAGCACCGATTCCATGCAATTATTCGTGCCTTGTTCCAGAATCCGCACTTTAATATTGGGATACAGCTCATTAAATTTACCGATTGCCAGCGGTAAAAAATAAAATACTGCGGTCGGAATACACGCTAACGTCACCATACCACGATGATAAGCATTCATATCACGAATATTAAAAAGCGTTTCATCGAATTTCTTTATTAATTCCCGCGCCTCCGGGAGCAACCTTTTCCCTGCTTTTGTTAACGTAACCTTGCGAGTTGTACGCTCAAATAGTTGAATATGTAAATCTTCCTCCATCTTTTTTATTCTTCGCGTTAATGCAGGTTGCGTAATATTGAGTAATTTAGCGGCATTGTTAAATGAACTGGACTCTGCCAGTATGACAAATGCCTTCATACTTGATAATTCATGCTTCATTATTACTCCGGAAAATGGAAGCGACGATTTTGGGTGGCTGGCCGTTAAAAATTTTAACTGCATTTAGCCAACTTAAATTAATGAAAAAATGTTATTAATCGTTGAGCTAAAGTCATTAGAGATGCTTTGCCCTTAATGTAACCATATCGCAATAAGTTATGTTTTTAAATTGAGGGCATTATTATGAAAAAAATACCCTGCGTGATGATGCGAGGTGGAACCTCGAGGGGCGCGTTCTTGTTAGCGGAACATTTACCCGAAGATCAAACGCAGCGCGATAAAATATTGATGGCAATTATGGGTTCCGGTAACGATCTGGAAATTGACGGTATTGGCGGCGGTAATCCGCTGACCAGTAAAGTCGCCATTATTAGCCGTTCCAGCGATCCGCGTGCTGATGTCGATTATCTGTTTGCTCAAGTTATTGTCCATGAGCAACGTGTCGATACCACGCCTAATTGTGGCAATATGCTGTCTGGTGTTGGGGCATTCGCCATTGAAAATGGTTTGATTGCAGCGACTTCACCAGTTACCCGCGTACGTATCCGCAACGTCAATACTGGTACGTTCATCGAAGCTGATGTGCAAACGCCAAATGGTGTTGTCGAGTACGAGGGTAGCGCCAGAATTGACGGCGTACCGGGTACTGCCGCACCGGTTGCGCTCACTTTCCTGAATGCCGCCGGAACCAAAACCGGAAAAGTCTTCCCGACTGATAATCAGATTGATTATTTTGACGATGTCCCGGTGACCTGTATCGATATGGCGATGCCAGTCGTCATTATTCCGGCTGAATATCTGGGAAAAACAGGTTATGAATTACCGGCGGAACTGGATGCCGACAAAGCATTATTAGCACGCATTGAATCTATCCGTCTACAAGCGGGTAAAGCAATGGGCTTAGGTGATGTCAGTAATATGGTTATCCCTAAACCTGTGCTTATTTCTCCAGCGCAGAAAGGCGGGGCAATTAATGTACGTTATTTTATGCCGCATTCTTGCCATCGCGCGCTGGCGATAACCGGTGCTATTGCTATTTCCAGTAGTTGTGCATTGGAAGGCACCGTCACCCGACAAATCGTCCCTTCTGTAGGATACGGCAATATCAATATTGAACACCCCAGTGGTGCGCTCGACGTTCATTTAAGTAATGAAGGTCAGGATGCCACGACGTTACGCGCATCTGTTATTCGGACGACCAGAAAAATATTTTCCGGTGAAGTTTATCTTCCCTGAAAAAATTCGTTGTCAGGATAAGGACAATCAATAAAGGACTTCTGTATGAGTCATACAGAAAGAACAGGATTTTAAATGAATAAGAAATCGTTATGGAAGCTAATTCTGATATTAGCGATCCCATGTATTATTGGTTTTATGCCAGCTCCGGCAGGATTAAGCGAACTGGCGTGGGTGCTTTTTGGTATTTACCTGGCGGCCATTGTGGGTCTGGTTATCAAGCCTTTCCCGGAACCTGTCGTACTGTTAATTGCCGTTGCTGCCTCAATGGTGGTGGTCGGTAACTTATCCGACGGTGCGTTTAAGACCACCGCCGTATTAAGCGGTTACTCTTCAGGTACTACCTGGCTGGTGTTCTCGGCGTTTACCTTAAGCGCCGCATTTGTGACCACCGGTTTAGGTAAACGTATTGCCTATCTGCTGATTGGTAAAATCGGTAACACCACGCTGGGTCTGGGTTACGTTACGGTATTCCTCGATCTGGTACTGGCTCCGGCAACACCGTCTAACACCGCGCGTGCGGGCGGCATTGTGTTACCGATCATCAACAGCGTGGCGGTGGCTTTGGGGTCCGAACCGGAAAAAAGTCCGCGTCGTGTCGGACATTACCTGATGATGTCCATTTACATGGTCACCAAAACCACCAGCTATATGTTCTTTACCGCAATGGCGGGGAACATTCTGGCGCTGAAAATGATCAACGACATTCTGCACCTGCAAATTAGCTGGGGTGGATGGGCGCTGGCCGCCGGATTGCCGGGCATCATTATGCTGCTGGTCACCCCGCTGGTAATTTACACCATGTATCCACCAGAAATTAAAAAGGTGGATAACAAAACCATCGCTAAAGCGGGCCTTGCCGAACTGGGACCGATGAAAATCCGCGAAAAAATGCTGCTCGGTGTCTTTGTGCTGGCGCTACTGGGCTGGATTTTCAGTAAGTCTCTGGGGGTTGATGAATCCACTGTGGCAATCGTTGTTATGGCGACCATGCTGCTGCTGGGTATCGTTACCTGGGAAGACGTGGTTAAAAATAAAGGCGGCTGGAATACCTTAATCTGGTACGGCGGTATTATCGGATTAAGCTCCTTATTATCGAAAGTTAAATTCTTCGAATGGTTAGCTGAAGTCTTTAAAAATAACCTGGCATTTGATGGTCACGGTAACGTTGCTTTCTTCGTTATTATTTTCCTCAGCATTATCGTGCGTTATTTCTTCGCTTCCGGTAGTGCCTATATCGTTGCTATGTTACCGGTATTTGCCATGCTGGCGAACGTCTCCGGCGCACCGTTAATGTTAACCGCGCTGGCACTGTTGTTCTCCAACTCCTATGGCGGCATGGTTACTCACTATGGCGGCGCGGCAGGTCCGGTCATCTTTGGCGTGGGTTATAACGATATTAAATCCTGGTGGTTGGTCGGTGCGGTACTGACGATATTAACCTTCCTGGTGCATATCACCCTCGGCGTGTGGTGGTGGAATATGCTGATCGGCTGGAACATGCTGTAAATATTCTCGTCATACTTCAAGTTGCATGTGCTGCGTCTGCGTTCGCTCACCCCAGTCACTTACTTATGTAAGCTCCTGGGGATTCACTCGCTTGTCGCCTTCCTGCAACTCAAATTATTTAGAGTATATCCATTTATTATCTTTCTGCGCACTTCACGGTGCGCAGATATCTGGAGCATTTGATGATCAAGTTATCTGAAAAAGGCGTGTTTCTCGCCAGTAATAACGAAATAATTGCTGAAGAACATTTCACCGGCGAAATTAAAAAAGAAGAAGCCAAAAAAGGCACTATTGCCTGGTCTATTCTCTCTTCGCATAATACGTCCGGAAATATGGATAAACTTAAAATTAAGTTTGATTCATTAGCCTCTCACGATATTACCTTTGTTGGTATTGTACAGACCGCTAAAGCGTCCGGTATGGAACGTTTCCCGCTGCCGTATGTGCTGACCAACTGCCATAACTCACTCTGCGCCGTCGGCGGCACCATTAACGGTGATGACCATGTTTTTGGTTTATCGGCAGCTCAGCGTTATGGCGGTATTTTTGTGCCTCCGCATATTGCGGTCATCCATCAATATATGCGTGAGATGATGGCAGGCGGCGGCAAAATGATCCTCGGGTCAGACAGCCACACCCGTTACGGTGCATTAGGGACAATGGCAGTCGGTGAGGGCGGTGGTGAGTTGGTAAAACAGCTGCTTAATGACACCTGGGATATCGACTATCCGGGAGTTGTTGCGGTGCATCTGACCGGAAAACCAGCGCCGTATGTGGGGCCGCAGGATGTGGCGCTGGCTATCATTGGCGCGGTGTTCAAAAACGGTTACGTCAAAAACAAAGTCATGGAGTTCGTTGGACCGGGCGTTAGCGCGCGCTCTACCGATTTCCGTAACAGCGTTGACGTGATGACCACGGAAACCACCTGTTTAAGCTCCGTCTGGCAAACTGATGAAGAAGTGCATAACTGGCTGGCGCTGCACGGTCGCGGCCAGGATTACTGCCAGCTTAACCCTCAACCGATGGCGTACTACGATGGCTGCATCAGCGTTGATTTAAGCGCCATCAAACCAATGATTGCGCTGCCGTTCCACCCGAGCAACGTGTATGAAATCGACACACTGAACCAGAACCTGACCGACATTCTGCGTGAGATTGAAATTGAGTCCGAACGCGTGGCGCACGGTAAAGCCAAACTCTCGCTGCTGGATAAAGTGGAAAATGGTCGCCTGAAAGTGCAGCAGGGGATTATCGCGGGCTGTTCTGGCGGTAACTACGAAAACGTCATCGCGGCGGCGAATGCACTGCGCGGTCAATCCTGTGGCAATGACACCTTCTCGCTGGCAGTTTACCCGTCATCACAGCCGGTGTTTATGGATCTCGCCAAAAAAGGTGTGGTAGCAGATTTGATTGGCGCAGGCGCAATCATCAGAACCGCGTTCTGCGGCCCATGCTTTGGCGCGGGCGATACGCCAATCAACAACGGATTAAGTATTCGCCACACCACGCGTAACTTCCCGAACCGCGAAGGCTCTAAGCCAGCTAATGGGCAGATGTCAGCGGTGGCGTTGATGGACGCTCGTTCTATCGCTGCGACTGCGGCAAACGGTGGCTATTTAACCTCTGCCAGCGAACTTGATTGCTGGGACAACGTGCCGGAGTACGCCTTCGATGTAACGCCGTATAAAAACCGTGTTTATCAGGGCTTTGTGAAAGGGGCAACTCAGCAACCGCTGATTTACGGACCGAACATTAAAGACTGGCCGGAATTGGGTGCGCTGACTGACAATATCGTCCTGAAAGTGTGCTCGAAGATCCTCGACGAAGTGACCACCACCGACGAACTGATTCCTTCCGGTGAAACCTCTTCTTATCGTTCAAATCCGATTGGTCTGGCGGAGTTTACCCTGTCACGCCGCGATCCCGGTTATGTTGGCAGAAGTAAAGCGACTGCTGAGCTGGAAAATCAGCGTCTGGCGGGGAATGTCAGCGAGCTGACAGAGGTGTTTGCGCGCATTAAGCAGATTGCTGGTCAGGAGCATATTGATCCGCTGCAAACTGAAATTGGCAGCATGGTATATGCGGTGAAACCAGGCGATGGTTCTGCGCGTGAACAGGCGGCGAGCTGCCAGCGTGTGATTGGCGGTCTGGCGAATATTGCCGAAGAGTACGCGACTAAACGCTACCGTTCTAACGTCATCAACTGGGGGATGTTACCGCTGCAGATGGCGGAAGTGCCAACCTTTGAAGTGGGGGATTACATTTACATCCCTGGCATTAAAGCGGCGCTGGATAATCCGGGTACGACGTTTAAAGGTTATGTGATCCATGAAGATGCGCCGGTAACGGAAATTACGCTCTATATGGAAAGTCTGACTGCTGAAGAGCGCGAGATTATCAAGGCGGGTAGTTTGATTAACTTCAATAAAAACCGTCAGATGTAAAAAGCGCCATGTGAATGTAGGTCGCATTCGGCACTTATTGTCGGATGCGATGCTTGCGCATCTTATCCGACCTACGAATCGCATCGAATCTGTAGGCCGGATAAGGCGTTTACGCCGCATCCGGCAAATAGTTAATAGCTCTTACTTCTTCGCCTCTGCAACCACTTTACTACCCACGCCGCGGTTATTGTATTCCCACATGCGGTTGTAGTTAGTGTCATTCAGATTGCGCTGTATTTCGTCGTTATCATCTACGCTGCCGGTATTACCCGCAAACGGACGATTAGAGATCACCGCATCGGCCCACGGTTTAGCCGTGTTAAAACCTTCGTTGATGGCGCTATCACGGATCACCACCTGACCGTTGGTATTGGCATCAACATCCAGCGAGCGGCCCAGTTGCGCCACACCATCACCGAAAGCATTGAAACGGCTGTTTACGGCGAGGAAACCGTAGTAAATGTTGGACAGCGTAGCCGGTGCAAACACATACGCTTCTTGCTGAGTACGTGAGTTCACCACGCGGAATTCGGTGTTATCGAACACCACTGCGCCGCGACCAGAAACGATATCCACATCCCCTTCAATGTAGCTGTTGGTCACCAGCGTACGCGGCTGACGGTTGGTTTCCAGACGGTTCTGCACACCGCTGTTGGTGACAAAGAAGGTGTTCTGACGACCGAGAATGTTAACGTTGTTAATCTGTACCTGGTCACCATCAGTACGCAGTGCCACCGCCGGATGGTTACCTGCATCTACGCTATCGCCCAGCGTGTTTTCGATGGTCAGATTTTGCAGTTGCAGGCCATTGTTTTGTGACCAGAAGACCGCAGAGCAGAGAACACCGATACTGTCGCTGCGTTTGCTCTGGCAGCTATCGTACATATACCACGCTGGTTTACCTGGCATATATTTGCCGCGCGGGTTGACGTCGTGACGCCAGTCGGCAGGGCTCATGCCCCCATCAAGGGAAAGCCCAATCTTCACATCAATCGGTTTTTCACCTGTACCGTACAGAGTAATTCCACCCGGAGCAGCAGGGACATACACCGTTCCCTGATACTCACCAGGCATCACGGCAATATACTGGCGCTTGTTAGTGCGCTTGATAATTGCCGCATCTACCGCCGCCTGAATCGTGGTATGCGTTACACCTTGAGTACCCGCCGGGCCGACAACAAAGTCAGGTTGCGCAGGCAGGGTAATCGGGGAAGGATTCCACGCTGCAGCACCTGGTGTCAGGGATGCAAAATAGTGTTGAGCATCGAAATTCTGCGCTTCTTTTGCCGACAGAATCGGGCGAGAAGAGGTACCAGGCGCGGTTTGATCAGAAGGACGTTGATCGGGTGGTGTTGAGCTACAGGCGGTCAGCGTCACGCCAAAAGCCAATGCCAGCGCCAGACGGGAAACTGAAAATGTGTTCACAGGTTGCTCCGGGCTATGAAATAGAAAAATGAATCCGTTGAAGCCTGCTTTTTTATACTAAGTTGGCATTATAAAAAAGCATTGCTTATCAATTTGTTGCAACGAACAGGTCACTATCAGTCAAAATAAAATCATTATTTGATTTCAATTTTGTCCCACTCCCTGCCTCTGTCATCACGATACTGTGATGCCATGGTGTCCGACTTATGCCCGAGAAGATGTTGAGCAAACTTATCGCTTATCTGCTTCTCATAGAGTCTTGCAGACAAACTGCGCAACTCGTGAAAGGTAGGCGGATCCCCTTCGAAGGAAAGACCTGATGCTTTTCGTGCGCGCATAAAATACCTTGATACTGTGCCGGATGAAAGCGGTTCGCGACGAGTAGATGCAATTATGGTTTCTCCGCCAAGAATCTCTTTGCATTTATCAAGTGTTTCCTTCATTGATATTCCGAGAGCATCAACATGCAATGCTGTTGGGATGGCAATTTTTACGCCTGTTTTGCTTTGCTCGACATAAAGATATCCATCTACGATATCAGACCACTTCATTTCGCATAAATCACCAACTCGTTGCCCGGTAACAACAGCCAGTTCCATTGCAAGTCTGAGCCAACATGGTGATGATTCTGCTGCTTGATAAATTTTCAGGTATTCGTCAGCCGTAAGTCTTGATCTCCTTACCTCTGATTTTGCTGCGCGAGTGGCAGCGACAGGGTTTGTTGTTATATGGCCTTCAGCTATTGCCTCTCGGAATGCATCGCTCAGTGTTGATCTGATTAACTTGGCTGACGCCGCCTTGCCCTCGTCTATGTATCCATTGAGCATTGCCGCAATTTCTTTTGTGGTGATGTCTTCAAGTGGAGCATCAGGCAGACCCCTCCTTATTGCTTTAATTTTGCTCATGTAATTTATGAGTGTCTTCTGCTTGATTCCTCTGCTGGCCAGGATTTTTTCGTAGCGATCAAGCCATGAATGTAACGTAACGGAATTATCACTGTTGATTCTCGCTGTCAGAGGCTTGTGTTTGTGTCCTGAAAATAACTCAATGTTGGCCTGTATGGCTTCAGTGATTGCGATTCGCCTGTCTCTGCCTAATCCAAACTCTTTACCCGTCCTTGGGTCCCTGTAGCAGTAATATCCATTGTTTCTTATATAAAGGTTAGGGGGTAAATCCCGGCGCTCATGACTTCGCCTTCTTCCCATTTCTGATCCTCTTCAAAAGGCTACCTGTTACTGGTCGATTTAAGTCAACCTTTACCGCTGATTCGTGGAACAGATACTCTCTTCCATCCTTAACCGGAGGAGGGAATATCCTGCACTCGCGTACCCATCGACGAACTGTTTCAAGGCTTCTTGGGCGTCGCTGGCGTGCGTTCCACTCCTGAAGTGTCAAGTACATCGCAAAGTCTCCGCAATTACACGCAAGAAAAAACCGCCATCAGGCGGCTTGGTGTTCTTTCAGTTCTTCAATTCGAATATTGGTTACGTCTGCATGTGCTATCTGCGCCCACAGCATCCAGTGGTCATAGCAGTCGCTGATGTTCTCGGCTTCGATAACTCTGTTGAATGGTTCTCCATTCCATTCACCTGTGACTCGGAAGTGCATTTATCATCTCCATAAAACAAAACCCGCCGTAGCGAGTTCAGATAAAAGAAATCCTCGTCAGTGCGAGGATGCTGTTCATTGCTGCTATACACTTTTTTGCTCTCAACGTAAGCGGTAGCCCATTCTGTTGGGTTGGTGCAGTTGCTTTTAGGAAATGCTATTTACCCCTTAAATGTCGGCTGAAAGAGCTAAAATCCATGCAAAAAATTTACGCAATTTTGTGTATTATTGTGCAGTAAGTAATGAGCTATTTTCTGCGCAAAAAATGGATGGTAAATTTGTCCGGGTCAGGAAAAATTTTATGGGCGCTAAACATGAAAAAAGATTCGTATCCTTATTTGATTTGCATGACAGTTTCAGGGCTGATCTTTATTTTCCTTTTCTTCTGGTGGCGGGCAGATATCTACAGGGTCACGTTTCTTAATCAGAGTATATCCCACTATTACATTCTGTTTAGCATGGGAATAGCTTTTCTGTTATCTCTGTTTTGGGTTAAGAAGGGGATAGTAAAACAAAGAGGCTGGAAGAGTCTGTCAGCATACCTTAAGGTTTATGCAGGGATGTGCATATTTGCAGGATTTTTTCTGATTATACCCCTTACGACACTAACTTATTTTTTGCCTGGAGAGACATCGTCTTATGTTGCACCGTATCGGTATACTTCCGGTAGTTCAAAAAGTTGTTCTGGAGCTGAGGTGGATGACCCCGATCTACATGAGAATATTCGCATTTGCTATCCGTATGGCAATTATGAGTACGATAATATTATCTATGTTGAAAAGAAAATTAATATATTAGGTGCGGTAGTGACATATGCACAGACCGCGCGTGATGATACTGAATGATATAGTATATAGCGGGCAAGTTTTAGTTAATTTATCGAGGTAATATAATTTACCTCGACTCGTTTGTTCTGGTATTAATATTTCGCTTTACGACCGATTTTTATCTGATGATATCATGCGGTTTTCATATACTGACTTACTGTCTTTTCTCCGTTAGCGATTTTCTCCTGCTCAGCGATGATTTTATCTTTGGCTTCTAGTTAATTTCGCTCACTTCGAACCTCTCTGTTTACTGATAAGCTCCAGATCCTCCTGGCAACTTGCACAAGTCCGACAACCCTGAACGACCAGGCGTCTTCGTTCATCTATCGGATCGCCACACTCACAACAATGAGTGGCAGATATAGCCTGGTGGTTCAGGCGGCGCATTTTTATTGCTGTGTTGCGCTGTAATTCTTCAATTTCTGATGCTGAATCAATGATGTCTGCCATCTTCCATTAATCCCTGAATTGTTGGTTAATACGCTTGAGGGTGAATGCGAATAATAAAAAAGGAGCCTGTAGCTCCCTGATGATTTTGCTTTTCATGTTCATCGTTCCTTAAAGACGCCGTTTAACATGCCGATTGCCAGGCTTAAATGAGTCGGTGTGAATCCCATCAGCGTTACCGTTTCGCGGTGCTTCTTCAGTACGCTACGGCAAATGTCATCGACGTTTTTATCCGGAAACTGCTGTCTGGCTTTTTTGATTTCAGAATTAGCCTGACGGGCAATGCTGCGAAGGGCGTTTTCCTGCTGAGGTGTCATTGAACAAGTCCCATGTCGGCAAGCATAAGCACACAGAATATGAAGCCCGCTGCCAGAAAAATGCATTCCGTGGTTGTCATACCTGGTCTCTCTCATCTGCTTCTGCTTTCGCCACCATCATTTCCAGCTTTTGTGAAAGGGATGCGGCTAACGTATGAAATTCTTCGTCTGTTTCTACTGGTATTGGCACAAACCTGACTCCAATTTGAGCGAGGCTATGTGCCATCTCGATACTCGTTCTTAACTCAACGGGAGATGCTTTGTGCATACAGCTCCCCGTTTATTATTTATCTCCTCAGCCAGCCGCTGTGCTTTCAGGGGATTTCGGATAACAGAAAGGCCGGGAAATACCCAGCCTCGCTTCGTAACGGAGTAGACGAAAGTGATCGTGCCTACGCGGATATTATCGTGAGGATGTTTCATCGCCATTGCTCCCCAAATACAAAACCAATTTCAGCCAGTGCCTCGTCCATTTTTTCGATGAACTCCGGCACCATCTCGTCAAAACTCGCCATGTAATTTTCATCCCGCTCAACCACGACATAATGCAGGCCTTCACGCTTCATTCGTGGGTCATAGTTGGCAAAGTACCAGGCATCTTTTCGCGTCACCCACATGCTGTACTGCACCTGGGCCATGTAAGCTGACTTTATGGCCTCGAAACCACCGAGCCGGAATTTCATGAAATCCCGGGAGGTAAACGGGCATTTCAGTTCAAGGCCGTTGCCGTCACTGCATAAACCATCGGGAGAGCAGGCGGTGCGCATACTTTCGTCGCGATAGATGATCGGGGATTCAGTAACATTCACGCCGGAAGTAAACTCAAACAGGGCTCTGGCGTCGTTCTCGTACTGTTTTCCCCAGGCCAGCGCCTTAGCATTAACTTCCGGAGCCACACCGGTGCAAACCTCAGCCAGCAGGGTGTGGAAGTAGGACATTTTCATGTCAGGCCACTTCTTTCCTGAGCGGGGCTTTGCTATCACGTTGTGAACTTCTGAAGCGGTGATGACGCCGAGCCGTAATTTGTGCCATGCATCATCCCCCTGTTCGACAGCTCTCACGTCGATCCCGGTACGCTGCAGGATAATGTCCGGTGTCATGCTGCCACCTTCTGCTCAGTGGCTTTCTGTTTCAGGAATCCAAGAGCTTTCACTGCTTCGGCCTGTGTCAGTTCTGACGATGCGCGAATGTCGCGGCGAAATATCTGGGAACAGAGCGGCAATAAGTCGTCATCCCATGTTTTATCCAGGGCGATCAGCAGAGTGTTAATCTCCTGCATGGTTTCATCGTTAACCGGAGTGATGTCGCGTTCCGGCTGACGTTCTGCAGTGTATGCAGTATTTTCGACAATGCGCTCGGCTTCATCCTTGTCATAGATACCAGCAAATCCGAAGGCCAGACGGGCACACTGAATCATGGCTTTATGCCGTAACATCCGTTTGGGATGCGACTGCCACGGCCCCGTAATTTCTCTGCCTTCGCGAGTTTTGAATGGTTCGCGGCGGCATTCATCCATCCATTCGGTAACGCAGATCGGATGATTACGGTCCTTGCGGTAAATCCGGCATGTACAGGATTCATTGTCCTGCTCAAAGTCCATGCCATCAAACTGCTGGTTTTCATTGATGATGCGGGACCAGCCATCAACGCCCACCACCGGAACGATGCCGTTCTGCTTATCAGGGAAGGCGTAAATTTCTTTCGTCCACGGATTAAGGCCGTACTGGTTGGCGACGATCAACAATGCGATGAACTGCGCATCGCTGGCATCACCTTTAAATGCCGTCTGGCGAAGAGTGGTGATCAGTTCCTGTGGGTCGACAGAATCCATGCCGACACGTTCAGCCAGCTTCCCTGCCAGCGTTGCGAGTGCTGTACTCATCCGTTTTATACCTCTGAATCAATATCAACCTGGTGGCGGGCAATAGTTTCAACCATGTACCGTATGTGTTCTGCCATGCGTTCCTGAAACTCAACATCGTCATCAAACGCACGGGTAATGGCTTTTTTGCTGGCCCCGTGGCGTTGCAAATGATCGATGCATAGCGATTCAAACAGGTGCTGGGGCAGGCCTTTTTCCATGTCGTCTGCCAGTTCTGCCTCTTTCTCTTCACGGGCGATCTGCTGGTAGTGACGCGCCCAGCTCTGAGCCTCAAGACGATCCTGAATGTAATAAGCGTTCATGGCTGAACTCCTGAAAATGGCTGTGAAAATATCGCCCGCGAAATGCCAGGCTGATTAGGAAAACAGGAAAGGGGGGTTAGTGATTCAGGCCGTTACCGCGTCCGTCGAGAAAAACTTCCACGAGCAAATCACGGGTATAAGTGCGCTCGATGCCGCGATGCAGATAAAGCCGTCCGCGTAAATTAGCTGATGCAGTCCAGGTACCATCTTTGTGTTTGACCAGCATTCCTGGCATGACCGCACCTCGATTAACGGTCTGCGTTCCGTAATGTTGATGAACCATAAAAACTCCTGCCCGTAAGCTGGGCTGCTGAACATATAAAGACTTCTGCGCGTATTCAGGCGGTGGATGGCCGCCGGTTGTCATAACTAAGCCGCCTCGTTGAAGCGACTAAGGTATGAAATGTTGAGTTAATTTCAGCTGGTCACACCGACGTTCACGCGTCCGTTTCACCCCTCGCACTCCCCGAAGCCTGCTGAAATTCAAACTGCGGATCTAAGCGGTCATCGCAACGGTGAATCAGGTAGTTGCCGTATCGTTGTGTTGTTGCGATGAACTTATTTAAAACTATAGTTGTTTTATCGTCAACAACAAAAGTTGTTTTATTGGTTGTTTTAGATATAACTGGTTGTATTTAGGATGGATTTATTTTGTGACTTGAATCGCATAGCGATAACTGAAGCGAGGTTATGGTGGTTTTTTTAACGGTGTGTGTGATGAGGGGAGGGCAAAAGAAAACCCGGCACGGTGACCGGGATTCTTACGCCGTTAGGTAAAGATATTATTGCGGTGGCTTAATATTACTACCTAGAGCAAAGATAGGAATTAGTTCTTTACTGAATGAGCACAATGCCCAGTTGATAATTTTTAATTGGTACTACCCATGCTTCCTATATGTCTGCGGCATGCTCCCAATAACCTTACCGAAGATGAACACCCGGTTCATCTCGTCTTTCTCGATCGGGTCCCACGGTGAGTAGCTTTTGTTATCAGAGATGACCAGCAGCTTATTCTTCATCATTTGCAGGCGCTTTACATGGGCTGTGTCGTCGTACAGAAACGCATAGATACCATCACCGTCGAAAGATTTAACTGTGATATCAACGAACAGCAGATCACCTGGTTCGATCGTTCCTGACATGCTGTCACCACGCACGTTAATGATGCGGATATTTTCCGCCTTCCTACCATCGAACATGTGACGAGCATCGTCAAACGAGTACTCAACCGAGCGTAGAACTTCTACAAACTCACGGTTGATGACTCCCGGCCCAGCACTGACTTCTATATCAAGAACGTCAATCTTGAAGTATTTGGAATGGCTGACAGTTGATTGTATTGGTTGCACTGTACTGTCTGACATATTTCCAACGCCAGAAGATAACCATTCTGCGCGCACACCCAAAGCGTTCGCGATCTCCACGATTTTAGTTGTTTGATTAGCTTTCCCTGTTTCGATTTTCTGAATAGCAGCCTGGCTAACCCCGACCAAATCCCCAAGCGCCTTTTGTGTAAGGCCTCGCGCTAATCTGGCTTCTTTAAGTCTTTCTGAGAGTGTTGTTTTCATAGTCCAAATGTACAACCAAGGTTTTATTCCATCAAACGAAAATGGTTGTTGACTAAAAACAACCATAGTTTTAATCTTGATTCAAATTAACCACGGAGGTTGTTATGAACCCAGCTATCAAAACAGCGATCAATATCGTTGGTTCACAAAAGAAACTGGGCGCTGCTTGCGAAGTTTCACAGCAGGCCGTCTATAAGTGGCTTCACAACAAAGCAAAGGTATCCCCTGAACATGTCGGCAGCATTGTTACGGCTACTGGTGGAGTAGTGAAGGCATACCAGATTCGCCCGGATCTTCCGAAGTTGTTTCCACACACCGAAAAGAACGCAGCTTAAATTTCCATTTCACGCTCTTTAACAATAAGCAATCAACTTAACAGTCAATTCAAACTAAAGGAGTCAATTATGCAACCACTTACATACCAACAGACTAGCGGATTTAGCCCGACTGCGGTGATAAATCGTTCTCAAACAAAACAGGTGCCAGGCCACGAAAAAATCCGTGATGCCGTCCGCGCCTGGTCGGCTGTAGATAATCAGGATGTCGTTGCCACACTCATTGTGAATGAGTATCGGGAGCAGGGCGGCGGCACCATCGATTTCCCTGATGATGTCAGCCGTGCACGCCAGAAGCTGTTCCGCTTCCTCGATAACAAATTCGATTCTGAAAAATACCGAAATAATGTGCGTGAACTGACCCCGGCAATTCTGGCGGTACTACCGCTGGAATATCGCGGTTACCTGGTTGAGCAGGATAGCTTCATGGCTAGGTTGGCTGAAATGGAAAAGGAACTCAGTGAGGCAAAACAGGCTGTCATTCTCAACGCACCACGCCACCAGAAACTGAAGGAAATTAGTGAAGGTATTGTGTCGATGTTTCGTGTGGACCCAGATCTGGCTGGTCCATTGATGGCGATGGTTACTACCATGCTGGGGGCGATATGACAGGTTCAGAAATGGCGAAAGCCGGTCTGCTGGAACAGAACCGACTTTCAGGTGCAAATCGTAACACACTCATTGCGGGAGGAATTATGGCAAACACTGCTGAGATATTCAATTTTCCAGTGCCGGATGCGGCACAAAAGGAGCCGCGCGTGGCAGATCTCGATGATGGTTATACGCGCATTGCAAATGAGTTGCTGGAAGCTGTGATGCTGGCCGGATTAACACAGCACCAGCTTCTGGTCTTCCTGGCTGTCATGCGCAAAACATATGGCTTTAATAAAAAACTGGATTGGGTGAGCAACGAGCAACTTTCCGAGTTGACCGGGATATTGCCGCACAAGTGTTCTGCTGCAAAAAGTGTTCTGGTAAAGCGTGGGATTTTTATTCAGAGTGGGCGGAATATCGGCATTAATAATGTGGTCAGTGAATGGTCAACATTACCCGAATCAGGTAAGAAAAATAAAGTTTACCTGAAAGAGGTAAATTTACCTGAATCAGGTAAGAAAAGTTTACCCAAATCAGGTAAAGGCGTTTACCCGAATCAGGTAAACACAAAAGACAAACTAACAAAAGACAATATAAAACCTTTTTCGTCCGAGAATTCTGGCGAATCCTCTGACCAGCCAGAAAACGACTTTCCTTTGGAGAAACTGGATGCTGCAATTCAGAGCGGCAGCAAGTGGGGGACAGCAGAAGACCTGACCGCCGCAGAGTGGATGTTTAACATGGTGAAGACCATCGCGCCCTCAGCCAGAAAACCGAATTTTGCAGGGTGGGCTAACGATATCCGCCTGATGCGTGAACGTGACGGACGTAACCACCGCGACATGTGCGTGCTGTTCCGCTGGGCATGCCAGGACAACTTCTGGTCCGGTAACGTGCTGAGTCCGGCCAAACTCCGCGACAAGTGGACCCAACTCGAAATCAACCGTAACAAGCAACAGGCTGGCGTGACAACCGGAAAATCAAAACTCGACCTGACAAACACTGACTGGATTTACGGGGTGGATTTATGAAAAACATCGCCGCACAGATGGTTAACTTTGACCGTGAGCAGATGCGCCGGATCGCCAACAACATGCCGGAACAGTACGACGAAAAGCCGCAGGTACAGCAGGTAGCGCAGATCATCAACGGTGTGTTCAGCCAGTTACTGGCAACTTTCCCGGCGAGCCTGGCTAACCGTGACCAGAATGAACTGAACGAAATCCGCCGCCAGTGGGTTCTGGCTTTCTGGGAAAACGGGATCACCACAATGGAACAGGTTAACGCTGGAATGCGCGTAGCCCGTCGGCAGAATCGACCATTCCTGCCATCACCCGGGCAGTTTGTCGCCTGGTGCCGGGAAGAAGCATCCGTTACCGCCGGGCTGCCAAACGCCAGCGAGCTGGTTGATATGGTTTACGAGTATTGCCGGAAGCGCGGGCTGTATCCGGATGCAGAGTCTTATCCGTGGAAATCAAACGCACTACTGGCTGGTTACCAACCTGTATCAGAACATGCGGGCCAATGCGTTGACTGACGCGGAATTACGGCGCAAGGCTGCCGATGAACTGTCCTGTATGACCGCACGAATTAACCGTGGTGAGGCTATACCTGAACCAGTAAAACAACTTCCTGTCATGGGCGGTAGACCTCTAAATCGTGCACAGGCTCTGGCGAAGATCGCAGAAATCAAAGCTAAGTTTGGGCTGAAAGGAGCAAGGGTATGACGGGCAAAGAGGCAATTATTCATTACCTGGGGACTCATAAGAAATTCTGTGCGCAGGACGTTGCCGCGGTAACAGGCGCAACGGTAACCAGCATAAATCAGGCTGCGGCTAAAATGGCGCGGGCAGGAATCCTGGTCGTTGATGGTAAGGTCTGGCGAACGGTGTATTATCGGTTCGCTACCAGAGAAGAATGGGAAGGAAAGGTGAGCACGAATTTGATTTTTAAGGAGTGTCGCCAGAGTGCCGCGATGAAACGGGTATTGAGGGTATATAAAAGAACATCAATGGGTACACAATGATGAAACAGGTGAGTTGAGTTCAAACTGTAGTACAATTCTCTCCAGTTTGAACAGGAAAGAATATGCTATGAATCCTTATATTTATCTTGGTGGTGCAATACTTGCAGAGGTCATTGGTACAACCTTAATGAAGTTTTCAGAAGGTTTTACACGGTTATGGCCATCTGTTGGTACAATTATTTGTTATTGTGCATCATTCTGGTTATTAGCTCAGACGCTGGCTTATATTCCTACAGGGATTGCTTATGCTATCTGGTCAGGAGTCGGTATTGTCCTGATTAGCTTACTATCATGGGGATTTTTCGGCCAACGGTTGGACCTGCCAGCCATTATAGGCATGATGTTGATTTGTGCCGGTGTGTTGGTTATTAATTTATTGTCACGAAGCACACCACATTAAAAATAATTTGTTTTTAAACGACTAAAATATGGAGGCTCGTATATTTATATGGGCCTCGTTTTATGCTTTTTGTTAATGTCTTTAGTTTTTATTCATTCTTTTGTGCTTTCAAGATTATGGTGTAAGAAAATTGCAATACGATTATTGTTGTATATTCAAGATAATGTGACCTTAATTGTCTTTTTAAATAAAAATTAAACAAAAATCATATCTCACCACTAAGGTTTATAAAAGCATACTTTAGCAGGTGTCACCATGAAAAAAAGCCATAGCATATATGCGATTTTCATCACCAGGTCAGATGTCTGGTGATTCATTAAACCGCCAGAGAAGGCTTATTACTGAATGGCTAAAGGTAAATAGTGATTATTACCTTGATACCGTAACGTATGAAGATTTGGGGTTAAGCGCATTCAATGGAAAGCATGCACAATCAGGAGCTTTTTCGGAATTTTTAGATGCTATAGAACATGGTTATATATTGCCAGGGACTACATTGTTAGTTGAAAGTCTGGACAGACTTTCAAGAGAAAAAGTCGGTGAAGCGATTGAGCGTCTGAAATTGATTTTGAATCACGGTATTGATGTTATAACTCTTTGCGATAATACAGTCTATAATATTGACTCATTGAATGAGCCATATTCATTAATAAAAGCCATACTTATAGCACAAAGGGCAAATGAAGAAAGCGAGATAAAGTCAAGTCGGGTTAAATTATCATGGAAGAAAAAACGGCAGGATGCACTGGAGTCAGGCACGATTATGACGGCGTCTTGTCCGAGATGGCTCTCATTGGATGACAAAAGAACGGCTTTTGTTCCAGACCCCGACAGGGTGAAAACTATTGAGCTAATTTTTAAACTCAGGATGGAAAGGCGCTCATTGAATGCAATAGCCAAGTATTTAAATGATCATGCTGTAAAGAATTTCTCAGGAAAAGAAAGTGCATGGGGACCTTCTGTAATTGAAAAATTATTAGCGAATAAAGCTCTGATAGGTATATGCGTACCTTCATATCGTGCAAGAGGTAAAGGAATAAGTGAAATCGCTGGCTATTATCCCAGAGTCATATCAGATGATTTGTTTTACGCTGTGCAGGAAATTCGGTTGACACCTTTTGGTATTAGCAATAGTAGCAAAAATCCTATGTTGATAAATCTACTTCGAACAGTTATGAAGTGCGAGGCTTGTGGTAATACCATGATTGTTCATGCGGTATCTGGAAGTTTGCATGGCTATTATGTTTGTCCGATGAGAAGACTGCATCGATGTGACAGGCCATCAATAAAGAGAGATTTGGTTGATTATAATATCATTAATGAGTTGCTTTTTAATTGTAGTAAAATCCAACCAGTTGAAAACAAGAAAGATGCTAATGAAACTTTAGAGTTGAAAATTATTGAGCTCCAGATGAAAATTAATAATTTAATTGCTGCATTATCTGTTGCGCCTGAAGTTACCGCTATAGCAGAAAAAATCAGAGTATTAGATAAGGAATTACGAAGGGCTTCTGTATCATTAAAAACTTTGAAGAGTAAAGCGGTGAGTTCACTTGGTGATTTTCATGCTATTGACTTAACCAGTAAAAATGGGCGAGAGCTATGTCGTACACTTGCCTATAAAACATTCGAAAAAATCATAATCAATACAGATAATAAAACCTGTGATATCTATTTTATGAATGGCATTGTTTTTAAACACTATCCTTTAATGAAAACAATATCTGCCCAGCAGGCGATAAGTACTCTCAAATATATGGTTGATGGTGAGGTTTATTTTTGAGTAATAATCACTTTTTCAACCGTGCTATAGTAAGAAAGTTAGGTAAGTACAATAAAATTATCTATCCTGAACGAAGCGTCCTGAGCTATGGTTTTACTATAGGGACTGCCAATGGATGCTGGCGTTCTCGTTCTAGCAGTTCAACAATCCCCAATCACAAAACAATTCACTGATAACGAACTTTGCACACTCGCCTGGTTATGGCGAGCAGGGAATGTGATGTTAATTACCTACCAGAACGTTACTCCTCTTCTTCAGGTTGCGGAGCATCGTGAAGCTGGTCGCTTCACTTCTATCGAGCAAGAATATCCCCAGATACTCAACAGAGCGCGAGCAATCCTCGTCCGAGAAACGGCACATGTAAAACTTCAGCCGTGGCAGGATGATAAGTGGAGTCGAGTATTGCCGCATTTACCTCAGAATCTGTTTCAATAAAGGCGCTAGTTAGTAAGGCTTCCGTCATTCTGCGATGACGGAAGTGCGGGCTGCGTACGGGAGAGCAATTGCATGAATAATATAAATATTCCGCTCACTCCATATAGCGATTTCTGATACAAACTTATCTATTGTGGTAAAATTATAGAAACAAACTTATAGCGTACTAACCATATGGACAATATTAATAAACACGGGCTCTCAAGAAGAATACCTGAGACAATAAAACGTCAGATAAGGCAAAGGTGCGGCTTTGGCTGTGTAATTTGTGGATTTGGATTTTATGATTATGAGCATTTTAAACCTGACTTCGTTGATGCCAAAGTACATGATCCGAATGGAATGACACTTCTTTGCTCCCAATGCAATCAAAAAAGAGCTCGTGGTAGACTTTCAGCACAGACAGTGGAAATAGCTGACAGAAATCCCAAGTGCTTACAGGCTGGTTTTGCAAATGAAATGTTTGATTTTCATAATGAGCCTATAACAGTAAAATTTGCAGGAGTGACGTTTCATAACTGTCAAAATTTGATTGTAGTCAACGAACAACCCATTCTTTCTGTGAAACCTTCACCCATACCACATGGACCGATGCTTTTATCAGGAATTTTCTGTAATTCTATTGGTAAGGAGACTTTACTGATAGATGAAAATGAATGGAAAGCTAAATCAGACAATTGGGATGTGGAGTGTACCGGCCCGCGTATAACAATACGACGTGGGCCAGGAGAGTTTGCCCTCGTTCTAAAAATGGAACCTCCAACAGGATTGATTGTTGAGCGTCTTGATATGTTGTATGAAGGGGTCAGGATGAAAGGAGATAAAGATCTGCTGGAAGTTTCGATTAATGGAGGTCCCTTGCACAGATGGCAATCATGCTCAATGTCAAATTGCCATACAGGGCTTGCGATTCAGGGCGGTATTAGAGCTGCTAATGATCCTTTGTATTGCGCCTAAATCCACTAAATTGATTTTCAACAATCAACTTGCCATAATTAAGTCACCGGAGTTTGAACTCCTCCGGTGACTTCTGCGCTAAACGGGGACGTTTATGCGCACATACAATCCAACCTCTCTTCTCCATTCACAGATGCAGAAATGCACCTGCGATATTTTGCATCCAGCGTTTGATCTCTGCGGAGGTGAAGCGTGAACCTCCCACAAGATGGTATCAAATTGCATCGCGGTAACTTCACCGCTATCGGTCGGCAGATCCAGCCTTATCTGGAGGACGGCAAATGCTTTCGCATGGTGCTTAAACCGTGGCGCGAGAGACGCAGTCTTTCCCAGAATGCACTCAGCCACATGTGGTACAGCGAAATCAGTGAATACCTCATCAGCAAGGGTAAAACGTTCGCCACTCCAGCTTGGGTAAAAGATGCTCTCAAACACACATATCTCGGTTATGAAACCAAAGACCTGGTTGATGTCGTAACCGGTGATATCACCACTATCCAGTCGTTACGCCATACCTCCGATCTTGATACCGGAGAGATGTATGTCTTCCTGTGTAAGGTTGAAGCCTGGGCGATGAATATTGGCTGCCACCTGACTATTCCGCAGAGCTGCGAGTTCCAGCAGCTCCGCGACAAACAGGAGGCGTAATGGCTACACCGCTTATTCGTGTCATGAACGGACACATCTACAGAGTACCAAATCGTCGTAAGCGTAAACCGGAGCTGAAGCCTTCCGAAATACCAACACTGCTCGGATATACCGCCAGCCTGGTTGATAAAAAATGGTTGCGACTGGCAGCAAGGAGGAATCATGGCTGATTTGAGAAAAGCAGCGCGTAGTCGGGAATGCCAGGTAAGAATCCCTGGCGTATGTAATGGCAACCCTGAAACGTCTGTACTGGCACATATCCGGCTGACTGGATTGTGCGGCACCGGTACCAAACCGCCAGACCTGATTGCCACCATTGCATGTTCTGCCTGCCACGACGAAATCGACCGCCGCACACATTTTGTCGATGCTGCATATGCAAAAGAATGCGCGCTGGAAGGTATGGCGAGAACACAGGTTATCTGGCTGAAAGAGGGGGTTATTAAGGCGTGAATACCTACAGCATCACATTACCCTGGCCTCCGAGCAATAATCGCTATTACCGCCATAATCGCGGGCGCACGCACGTCAGCGCAGAGGGGCAGGCATACCGCGATAACGTCGCCCGAATCATTAAAAACGCAATGCTGGATATCGGCCTGGCTATGCCTGTGAAAATCCGCATTGAGTGCCACATGCCGGATCGCCGTCGCCGTGACCTGGATAATCTGCAAAAAGCCGCTTTTGACGCACTCACTAAAGCAGGTTTCTGGCTGGATGATGCTCAGGTCGTTGATTACCGCGTTGTGAAGATGCCGGTTGTCAAAGGTGGAAAGCTGGAACTGACCATCACTGAACTGGGAGATGAATGATGTTTGAGTTTTATATGGCAGAACTTCTTCGCCACCGCTGGATGCGCCTGCGCTTATATCGTTTCCCCGGTTCTGTTTTGACCGATTACCGAATACTGAAGAATTACGCCAAAACACTGACAGGAGCAGGAGTATGAAGTCAGAGATAACAATCAACTAATACTGTTTTGTTGATTTTTGCTTGTAATTGGCGTTCTGGTCTGATTTTTGTGGAGTAAGTTGATGCGTGATATTCAGATGGTTCTTGAGCGTTGGGGAGCGTGGGCGGCTAATAATCATGAAGATGTGACCTGGTCGTCCATTGCCGCCGGTTTTAAGGGATTAATTACTTCAAAAGTAAAATCTCGCCCGCAATGTTGTGACGATGACGCGATGATTATTTGCGGGTGCATGGCCCGTCTGAAAAAGAACAACAGCGATTTGCACGATTTATTAGTAGATTATTATGTAGTCGGTATGACATTCATGTCACTGGCAGGTAAGCATTGCTGCTCTGATGGTTATATCGGGAAAAGGTTACAGAAGGCTGAGGGCATAATTGAAGGGATGTTAATGGCATTAGATATCCGGTTAGAGATGGATATCGTTGTTAATAACTCTAATTAATATGCCAATTGTTTACTAAAAATTATTAAAAATGGGGCGTTGAGACGCCCCCAAAAATAAAGGGTAATATATAACAGAAGGTTTATATAGTTAGAAGCAAGGTTGTGCTCCTAAAGGAAGTGGCTTGAGGGAGCCACTTATATGTTGGGGAGGCAAAGCCTCCCGCAACATATCTTTTAGTAATCAAATTAGAACTGGTAAACCATACCTACAGCAACGATATCATCGGTAGCAACGCCAGATGCTTTCGTGAAATCGCTCTTATCAATCAGGTTGATTTTGTAATCAACAAAAGTGGACATATTTTTGTTGAAGTAATAGGTTGCACCTACATCAATATATTCAACCAGGTCCTGATCACCCCACGCACCCAAGTCTTTTCCTTTAGATTGCAGGTAAGCAACGGACGGACGCAGACCGAAGTCGAACTGATATTGTGCAACTACTTCGAAGTTTTGTGCTTTGTTGGCAATATGGTTATTACCAAAAACAGTCATGTTCTGGGTTTCAGAATAGGTGGTAGCCAGATAGATGTTGTTCGCATCATATTTCAGACCAGCTGCCCATACTTCAGCATTTTGACCAGATGCATTCAGGCTGTTGTTACCGTAGATAACCTGATTATTAGTGCGGTCAGATTTAGCATAGGTTGCACCTACACCGAATCCTTCATACTCATAAGTAGTGGAGAAACCGAAACCATCACCATTAGCTTCAGTTACGTCAGTGCGGTCATTTTTACCCTGATACTGAGCAGCAAAGTTCAGACCATCAACCAGACCAAAGAAGTCATTGTTACGATAAGTTGCAACACCTGTGGTGCGACCAGTCATGAATACATCTGTTTGGGTCCAGGTATCGCCACCGAATTCTGGCAGAACGTCGGTCCATGCACCAATATCGTATGCTACACCGTAGTTACGGCCATAATCGATGGAGCCGTAGTCACCGAATTTCAGGCCAGCGAAGGCAAGACGGGTTTTATCTTTGGAGGAACCTTGAGATTCAGCGCGGTTGCCTTTGAATTCATATTCCCACTGACCGAAACCAGTCAGTTGATCGTTGATTTGGGTTTCACCTTTGAAGCCAAGACGGGCATAAGTAGTATCACCATCATCTGCATCATTAGAGGAGAAGTAGTGCTTAGCATTAACTTTCCCGTACAGATCCAGCTTGTTACTGTCTTTATTATAAATTTCAGCTGCCTGAGCAGACATCGCCATCAGTACTGATGCAGCTACAGCAGAAATTGCCACTGTTAATTTTTTCATCGTGAGCCCTTTTTTTGAACTATTATTAAAAAATGATGTCACTGCGCGATAAATATTCATCTAATCAATGTGATTATTTCAAGATGTAAGTTTTGGTTTCTCATTTGATTTGTGAAGTAGATCTCTATTTTTATCTGAACTTTTTCTATCGAATCCTATTCATGGCTCTTGGCTGAATAAAAATAAATCTATTAGCCAATTTATATTAATGGCTGTTATTTATAAGTGCTCTATAATTTGAAGATTCAATTTAAACCAGCTAAAAATAACGCTGGAAATTATTTGTTGGTTATTTGTTGAGATTTGCTTATGTATTTGTAGTGGTGTTTTCAATACTCGGTAGCATTCTCGCAAATATCATTTAGTGGTTTACGTACGTAAAAAATTGGTTATGCTGTTAAGAGTGGTTACTTTGTCACACAGCTTAAACCCGCCGTCGAGCGGGTTTTTCCATTTTTTGAGTCTCGATATTAGCTGATAACCCAATACCTGAGTTATTCACTGACTCCGAGTCTGTTACGTTTCTGCTTTTTTGCGATACGTTGTATTCCCTCAATTTACACCCGCTTTGTCTGCGAGGTGGGGTTATGAAATCCATGGATAAGTTAACAACGGGTGTCGCCTATGGCACCTCAGCAGGTAGTGCCGGTTACTGGTTTTTACAGCTGCTCGATAAAGTCACGCCCTCACAGTGGGCAGCAATAGGTGTGCTGGGTAGCCTGGTATTTGGCCTGCTGACGTACCTGACAAACCTTTATTTCAAGATTAAAGAAGATAAGCGCAAGGCTGCGAGAGGTGAATAATGCCTCCATCATTACGAAAAGCCGTTGCTGCTGCTATTGGTGGCGGAGCAATTGCTATAGCATCAGTGTTAATTACTGGCCCAAGTGGTAACGATGGTCTGGAAGGTGTCAGCTACATACCATACAAAGATATTGTTGGTGTATGGACTGTATGTCACGGGCATACAGGAAAAGACATCATGCTCGGTAAAACGTATACCAAAGCAGAATGCAAAGCCCTCCTGAATAAAGACCTTGCCACGGTCGCCAGACAAATTAACCCGTACATCAAAGTCGATATACCGGAAACAATGCGCGGCGCTCTTTACTCATTCGTTTACAACGTGGGTGCTGGCAATTTCAGAACATCGACGCTTCTTCGCAAAATAAACCAGGGCGATATCAAAGGCGCATGTGATCAGCTACGTCGCTGGACATATGCTGGCGGTAAGCAATGGAAAGGTCTCATGACTCGTCGTGAGATTGAGCGTGAAATCTGTTTGTGGGGTCAGCAATGAACAGAGTAACCGCGATTATCTCCGCTCTGGTTATCTGCATCATCGTCTGCCTGTCATGGGCTGTTAATCATTACCGTGATAACGCCATTACCTACAAAGCCCAGCGCGACAAAAATGTCAGAGAACTGAAGCTGGCGAACGCGGCAATTACTGACATGCAGATGCGTCAGCGTGATGTTGCTGCGCTCGATGCAAAATACACGAAGGAGTTAGCTGATGCGAAAGCTGAAAATGATGCTCTTCTGCGGAAGCTTGATAATGGTGGCAGGGTGCTCGTCAAAGGAAAATGCCCTGTGCCATCCTCTGCCGAAACCTCCAGCGCCTCCGGCATGGGCAATGATGCCACCGTCGAACTCTCTCCAGTTGCTGGACGAAACGTTCTCGATATCCGGGACGGAATTATCCGCGACCAAACAGCACTGAGAACGCTTCAGGAATACATTAGGACGCAATGCCTTCGATGATAGCGATAATTTTACTCATCATCCTTCACATCTGGCTCTGTAGACAGGGTGGTGATCACTTCTGGAGTAAATCCAGATTAAACATCTCATTGCTGATGCTTGATATTGAGCATCTGGCGCGCAGTAAGGGGCTGCGTTGAGATAAGAGCCAGTTCATTACAAATACCAGGATTTAGCCTCGCATTCGCGGGGCTTTTTATATCTGAATTTCACAGCGCATCTCACGCGCATATTAACGAGAGCCTTTCAGTAAGCGAGCCTGAGAAATGCCGTTATAGGTGGCGACCTCTCTCGGGCGGCTTTTCTGTGAGACAGGCTCACTTTCTAAAAGGTAAAGACGCTATGAATAATCATTCAGTTATTCCAGCCTTCGACTTCCGAGAAATGGTGCAAGCCAAAAACGGAGAGGTCGTTACCACATCCAGAAAAATTGCCAAGTACTTCGGCAAGCGACACGGTGATGTTCTCAGGAAAATCGAGCAGGTTAAGGCTGATTGCTCGCGTGAGTTTAGCCAACGCAATTTTGCGTCGGCTGATTATATCGATGAGCAGGGCAAGGTTCGCCCGATGTACAGCCTGACGAAAGATGGCTGGATCATGGTTGTGATGGGGTTCACCGGGAAAGCTGCTGCGGCAATCAAGGAGAGCTATATCGCAGCATTCAACTGGATGGCAGAACAACTGAGCCGCCGCATGGCAATTGGCGAAGAAATGCAGCACCGCTACGCCATCAAAGAAACACGCTCAAAGCTGAAAGGTACGATCGGCAGTCGGTTAATGAACGAACGGAAGAAAGAGAAGCGTGTCCTGGCTGTCGAGCATGAATACATCTTGCAGGTGACACAGCCTGAACTGCTGATTAATTGAAGATGTCATTACAAAGCCTATCTACGGGGGGCTTGATAATGGCTTATACCCTGCACGGGATAACTTAACTGATATCCCTTTTAACGGATAAAGGTATTCAAGCCTGACACATCATGCGCTGTATCGTCGCCGTATTCCCGCATTAACCATGACCGTAGCCCGACGGGGAATTCCTTCTGCGTGAGTGTGCGGGAATAATCAAAAACGATGCACACCGGGTTATTAACGCGTCAACTGAACGCGGGGTTGCTCTTCATGTCAGCCAGTCCGGTGCAGGGGTAGAAGAAACCGGACGTTATGGTTTAGTGTGGAAACATTTGTGATGTGCTCTGTATGTTTTCAGTAAAGAGTAATGAATTATCAAAGGTATAGTAATATCTTTTTTGTTCGTGGATATTTGTAACCCACCGAAAAACTCCTGCTTTAGCAAGGTTTCTTCTGTATTCCTGAAATGTGATCTCTCTGGATTTCAGCTTATTAGAGGTCGTTTCTATAAGATGCCTATCCTTTGAAAATTTGACAGACACAATGTTTTTTAGGCCCTTTAATAACACTGTATTATCATTTTTTAATACAATATGAACATTCTCTGTGGCTAAATAGTAAATGTAATGTGAGACATTGTGACGTTTTAGCTCAGAATAAAACCATTGATAGTTTAAATCGTTTCGAACTTTATCAAATATTTGTTTAAAAATGACTACCTGATCCATAGATAAACCTTCCATGTGATATGAGGGGGGCGTAGTCTGCACGATTATCTAAATTGCTTCAATCTGGTCTGATCTGTTTTCTGAGCAATTCAGTAATGTCACTCTTTTCTTTGTTTGCTTCAGGAGAAACTCTTTTTTCTGAGCACAGTCTCCGGCGGCAGGCTTCAATGACCCAGGCTGAGAAATTCCCGGACCCTTTTTGATCAAGAGCGATGTTAATTTGTTCAATCATTTGGTTAGGAAAGCGGATGTTGCGGGTTGTTGTTCTGCGGGTTCTGTTCTTCGTTGACATGAGGTTGCCCTGTATTCAGTGTCACTGATTTGTATTGTCTGAAGTTGTTTTTACGTTAAGTTGATGCAGATCAATTAATACGATACCTGCGTCATAATTGATTATTTGACGTGGTTTGATGGCGTAGATGCACGTTGTGACATGCAGATGATAATTATTATCATTTTGCGGGTCCTTTCCGGCGATCCGACAGGTTACGGGGCGGCGACCTCGCGGGTTTTCGCTATTTATGAAAATTTTCCGGTTTAAGGTGTTTCCGTTCTTCTTCGTCGTAACTTAATGTTTTTATTTAAAATACCCCCTGAAAAGAAAGGAAACGACAGGTGCTGAAAGCGAGCTTTTTGGCCTCTGTCGTTTCCTTTCTCTGTTTTTGTCCGTGGAATGAACAATGGAAGTCAACAAAAAGCAGCTGGCTGACATTTTCGGTGCGAGTATCCGTACCATTCAGAACTGGCAGGAACAGGGAATGCCCGTTCTGCGAGGCGGTGGCAAGGGTAATGAGGTGCTTTATGACTCTGCCGCCGTCATAAAATGGTATGCCGAAAGGGATGCTGAAATTGAGAACGAAAAGCTGCGCCGGGAGGTTGAAGAACTGCGGCAGGCCAGCGAGGCAGATCTCCAGCCAGGGACTATTGAGTACGAACGCCATCGACTTACGCGTGCGCAGGCCGACGCACAGGAACTGAAGAATGCCAGAGACTCCGCTGAAGTGGTGGAAACCGCATTCTGTACTTTCGTGTTGTCGCGGATCGCAGGTGAAATTGCCAGTATTCTCGACGGGATCCCCCTGTCGGTGCAGCGGCGTTTTCCGGAACTGGAAAACCGACATGTTGATTTCCTGAAACGGGATATCATCAAAGCCATGAACAAAGCAGCCGCGCTGGATGAACTGATACCGGGGTTGCTGAGTGAATATATCGAACAGTCAGGTTAACAGGCTGCGGCATTTTGTCCGCGCCGGGCTTCGCTCACTGTTCAGGCCGGAGCCACAGACCGCCGTTGAATGGGCGGATGCTAATTACTATCTCCCGAAAGAATCCGCATACCAGGAAGGGCGCTGGGAAACACTGCCCTTTCAGCGGGCCATCATGAATGCGATGGGCAGCGACTACATCCGTGAGGTGAATGTGGTGAAGTCTGCCCGTGTCGGTTATTCCAAAATGCTGCTGGGTGTTTATGCCTACTTTATAGAGCATAAGCAGCGCAACACCCTTATCTGGTTGCCGACGGATGGTGATGCCGAGAACTTTATGAAAACCCACGTTGAGCCGACCATCCGCGATATTCCGTCGCTGCTGGCGCTGGCTCCGTGGTATGGCAAAAAGCACCGGGATAACACGCTCACTATGAAGCGTTTTTCCAATGGTCGTGGCTTCTGGTGCCTGGGCGGTAAAGCGGCAAAAAACTACCGTGAAAAGTCAGTGGATGTGGCGGGTTATGATGAACTTGCTGCCTTTGATGAGGATATTGAACAGGAAGGCTCTCCGACGTTCCTTGGCGACAAACGTATTGAAGGCTCGGTCTGGCCAAAGTCTATCCGTGGCTCCACGCCCAAAGTGAGAGGCACCTGTCAGATTGAGCGTGCAGCCAGTGAATCCCCGCATTTTATGCGTTTTCATGTTGCCTGCCCGCATTGCGGGGAGGAGCAGTATCTTAAATTTGGCGACAAAGAGACGCCGTTTGGCCTCAAATGGACGCCGGATGACCCCTCCAGCGTGTTTTATCTCTGCGAGCATAATGCCTGCGTCATCCGCCAGCAGGAGCTGGACTTTACTGATGCCCGTTATATCTGCGAAAAGACCGGGATCTGGACCCGTGATGGCATTCTCTGGTTTTCGTCATCCGGTGAAGAGATTGAGCCACCTGACAGTGTGACCTTTCACATCTGGACAGCGTACAGCCCGTTCACCACCTGGGTGCAGATTGTCAAAGACTGGATGAAAACGAAAGGGGATACGGGAAAACGTAAAACCTTCGTAAACACCACGCTCGGTGAGACGTGGGAGGCGAAAATTGGCGAACGTCCGGATGCTGAAGTGATGGCAGAGCGGAAAGAGCATTATTCAGCGCCCGTTCCTGACCGTGTGGCTTACCTGACCGCCGGTATCGACTCCCAGCTGGACCGCTACGAAATGCGCGTATGGGGATGGGGGCCGGGTGAGGAAAGCTGGCTGATTGACCGGCAGATTATTATGGGCCGCCACGACGATGAACAGACGCTGCTGCGTGTGGATGAGGCCATCAATAAAACCTATACCCGCCGGAATGGTGCAGAAATGTCGATATCCCGTATCTGCTGGGATACTGGCGGGATTGACCCGACCATTGTGTATGAACGCTCGAAAAAACATGGGCTGTTCCGGGTGATCCCCATTAAAGGGGCATCCGTCTACGGAAAGCCGGTGGCCAGCATGCCACGTAAGCGAAACAAAAACGGGGTTTACCTTACCGAAATCGGTACGGATACCGCGAAAGAGCAGATTTATAACCGCTTCACACTGACGCCGGAAGGGGATGAACCGCTTCCCGGTGCCGTTCACTTCCCGAATAACCCGGATATTTTTGATCTGACCGAAGCGCAGCAGCTGACTGCTGAAGAGCAGGTCGAAAAATGGGTGGATGGCAGGAAAAAAATACTGTGGGACAGCAAAAAGCGACGCAATGAGGCGCTCGACTGCTTCGTTTATGCGCTGGCGGCGCTGCGCATCAGTATTTCCCGCTGGCAGCTGGATCTCAGTGCACTGCTGGCGAGCCTGCAGGAAGAGGATGGTGCAGCAACCAACAAGAAAACACTGGCAGATTACGCCCGTGCCTTATCCGGAGAGGATGAATGACGCGACAGGAAGAACTTGCCGCTGCCCGTGCGGCACTGCATGACCTGATGACAGGAAAACGGGTGGCAACGGTACAGAAAGACGGACGGCGAGTGGAGTTTACGGCCACTTCCGTGTCTGACCTGAAAAAATACATTGCGGAGCTGGAAGTGCAGACCGGCATGACACAGCGACGCAGGGGACCTGCAGGATTTTATGTATGAAAACGTCCACCATTCCCACCCTTCTGGGGCCGGACGGCATGACATCGCTGCGTGAATATGCCGGTTATCACGGCGGTGGCAGCGGATTTGGTGGGCAGTTGCGGGCGTGGAACCCACCGAGTGAAAGTGTGGATGCAGCCCTGCTGCCCAACTTTACCCGTGGCAATGCCCGCGCAGACGATCTGGTACGCAATAACGGCTATGCCGCCAACGCCATCCAGCTGCATCAGGATCATATCGTCGGGTCTTTTTTCCGGCTCAGTCATCGCCCAAGCTGGCGCTATCTGGGCATCGGGGAGGAAGAAGCCCGTGCCTTTTCCCGCGAGGTTGAAGCGGCATGGAAAGAGTTTGCCGAGGATGACTGCTGCTGCATTGACGTTGAGCGAAAACGCACGTTTACCATGATGATTCGGGAAGGTGTGGCCATGCACGCCTTTAACGGTGAACTGTTCGTTCAGGCCACCTGGGATACCAGTCCGTCGCGGCTTTTCCGGACACAGTTCCGGATGGTCAGCCCGAAGCGCATCAGCAACCCGAACAATACCGGCGACAGCCGGAACTGCCGTGCCGGTGTGCAGATTAATGACAGCGGTGCGGCGCTGGGATATTACGTCAGCGAGGACGGGTATCCTGGCTGGATGCCGCAGAAATGGACATGGATACCCCGTGAATTACCCGGCGGGCGCGCCTCGTTCATTCACGTTTTTGAACCCGTGGAGGACGGGCAGACCCGCGGTGCAAATGTGTTTTACAGCGTAATGGAGCAGATGAAGATGCTCGACACGCTGCAGAACACGCAGCTGCAGAGCGCCATTGTGAAGGCGATGTATGCCGCCACCATTGAAAGTGAGCTGGATACGCAGTCAGCGATGGATTTTATTCTGGGCGCGAACAGTCAGGAGCAGCGGGAAAGGCTGACGGGCTGGATTGGTGAAATTGCCGCGTATTACGCCGTAGCACCGGTCCGTCTGGGAGGCGCAAAAGTGCCGCACCTGATGCCGGGGGACTCACTGAACCTGCAGACGGCTCAGGACACGGATAACGGCTACTCCGTGTTTGAGCAGTCACTGTTGCGGTATATCGCTGCCGGGCTGGGTGTCTCGTATGAGCAGCTTTCCCGGAATTACGCCCAGATGAGCTACTCCACGGCACGGGCCAGTGCGAACGAGTCGTGGGCGTACTTTATGGGGCGGCGAAAATTCGTCGCATCCCGTCAGGCGAGCCAGATGTTTCTGTGCTGGCTGGAAGAGGCCATCGTTCGCCGCGTGGTGACGTTACCTTCAAAAGCGCGCTTCAGCTTTCAGGAAGCCCGCAGTGCCTGGGGGAACTGCGACTGGATAGGCTCCGGTCGTATGGCCATCGATGGTCTGAAAGAAGTTCAGGAAGCGGTGATGCTGATAGAAGCCGGACTGAGCACCTACGAGAAAGAGTGCGCGAAACGCGGTGACGACTATCAGGAAATTTTTGCCCAGCAGGTCCGTGAAACGATGGAGCGCCGTGCAGCCGGTCTTAAACCGCCCGCCTGGGCGGCTGCGGCATTTGAATCCGGACTGCGACAATCAACAGAGGAGGAGAAGAGTGACAGCAGAGCTGCGTAATCTCCCGCATATTGCCAGCATGGCTTTTAATGAGCCGCTGATGCTTGAACCCGCCTATGCGCGGGTTTTCTTTTGTGCGCTTGCAGGCCAGCTTGGGATCAGTCGCCTGACGGATGCAGTATCCGGCGACAGCCTGACTGCCGGAGAGGCACCCGCGGCGCTGGCGTTATCCGGTGATGATGACGGACCACGACAGGCCCGCAGTTATCAGGTCATGAACGGCATCGCCGTGCTGCCGGTGTCCGGTACGCTGGTCAGCCGGACGCGGGCGCTGCAGCCGTATTCGGGAATGACCGGTTACAACGGCATTATCGCCCGTCTGCAACAGGCTGCCAGCGATCCGATGGTGGACGGCATTCTGCTCGATATGGACACACCGGGCGGGATGGTGGCGGGAGCATTTGACTGTGCTGACATCATCGCCCGTGTGCGTGACATAAAGCCGGTATGGGCGCTGGCCAACGACATGAACTGCAGTGCAGGTCAGCTGCTTGCCAGCGCCGCCTCCCGGCGTCTGGTCACGCAGACCGCCCGGACAGGCTCCATCGGCGTCATGATGGCTCACAGTAATTACGGCGCTGCGCTGGAGAAACAGGGCGTGGAAATCACGCTGATTTACAGCGGCAGCCATAAGGTGGATGGCAACCCCTACAGCCATCTACCGGGTGATGTCCGGGAGACACTGCAGTCCCGGATGGATGCAACCCGCCGGATGTTTGCGCAGAAGGTGTCGGCATATACCGGCCTGTCCGTGCAGGCTGTGCTGGATACCGAGGCTGCAGTGTACAGCGGTCAGGAGGCCATTGATGCCGGACTGGCTGATGAACTTGTCAACAGCACCGATGCGATCACCGTTATGCGTGATGCACTGGATGCACGTAAATCCCGTCTCTCAGGAGGGCGAATGACCAAAGAGACTCAATCAACAACTGTTTCAGCCACTGCTTCGCAGGCTGACGTTACTGACGTGGTGCAAGCGACGGAGGGCGAAAACGCCAGCGCGGCGCAGCCGGACGTGAACGCGCAGATCACCGCTGCGGTTGCGGCAGAAAACAGCCGCATTATGGGGATCCTCAACTGTGAGGAGGCTCACGGACGCGAAGAACAGGCACGTGTGCTGGCCGAAACCCCCGGTATGACCGTGGAAACGGCCCGCCGCATTCTGGCAGCTGCACCACAGAGTGCACAGGCGCGCAGTGACACTGCGCTGGATCGTCTGATGCAGGGGGCACCGGCACCACTGGCTGCAGGTAACCCGGCATCTGATGCCGTTAACGATTTGCTGAACACACCAGTGTAAGGGATGTTTATGACGAGCAAAGAAACCTTTACCCATTACCAGCCGCTGGGCAACAGTGACCCGGCACATACGGCAACCGCGCCCGGCGGATTGAGTGCGAAAGCGCCTGCAATGACCCCGCTGATGCCGGATACCTCCACCCGTAAGCTGGTTGCGTGGGATGGCACCACCGACGGTACTGCCGTTGGCATTCTGGCGGTTGATGCTGACCAGACCAGCACCACGCTGACGTTCTACAAGTCCGGCACGTTCCGTTATGAGGATGTGCTCTGGCCGGAGGCTGCCAGCGACGAGACGAAAAAACGGACCGCGTTTGCCGGAACGGCAATCAGCATCGTTTAACCTTACCCTTCATCACTAAAGGCCGCCTGTGCGGCTTTTTTTACGGGATTTTTTTATGTCGATGTACACAACCGCCCAGCTGCTGGCGGCAAATGAGCAGAAATTTAAGTTTGATCCGCTGTTTCTGCGTCTCTTTTTCCGTGAGAGCTATCCCTTCACCACGGAGAAAGTCTATCTCTCACAAATTCCGGGACTGGTAAACATGGCGCTGTACGTTTCGCCGATTGTTTCCGGTGAGGTTATCCGTTCCCGTGGCGGCTCCACCTCTGAATTTACGCCGGGATATGTCAAACCCAAGCATGAGGTGAATCCGCAGATGACCCTGCGTCGCCTGCCGGATGAAGATCCGCAGAATCTGGCGGACCCGGCTTACCGCCGCCGTCGCATCATCATGCAGAACATGCGAGACGAAGAGCTGGCCATTGCTCAGGTCGAAGAGATGCAGGCAGTTTCTGCTGTGCTTAAGGGCAAATACACCATGACCGGTGAAGCCTTCGATCCGGTTGAGGTGGATATGGGCCGCAGTGCGGCGAACAACATCACACAGTCCGGTGGTACGGAGTGGAGCAAGCGTGACAAGTCCACGTATGACCCGACCGACGATATCGAAGCCTATGCGCTGAACGCCAGCGGCGTGGTGAATATCATCGTGTTTGATCCGAAAGGCTGGGCGCTGTTCCGTTCCTTCAAAGCCGTCAAGGAGAAGCTGGATACCCGTCGCGGCTCTCATTCCGAGCTGGAGACAGCGGTAAAAGACCTGGGCGAAGCGGTGTCCTATAAGGGGATGTATGGCGATACGGCGATCGTCGTGTATTCCGGACAGTACGTGGAAAACGACGTCAAAAAGAACTTCCTGCCGGACAACACGATGGTGCTGGGGAACACTCAGGCACGCGGTCTGCGCACCTATGGCTGCATTCAGGATGCGGACGCACAGCGCGAAGGTATTAACGCCTCTGCCCGCTACCCGAAAAACTGGGTGACCACCGGCGATCCGGCGCGTGAGTTCACCATGATTCAGTCAGCACCGCTGATGCTGCTGGCTGATCCTGATGCGTTCGTGTCCGTACAACTGGCGTAATCATGGCCCTTCGGGGCCATTTTCTCTCTGTGGAGGAGTCCATGACGAAAGATGAACTGATTGCCCGTCTTCAGGTGCTGGGTGAGCAACTGAACCGTGATGTCAGCCTGACGGGGACGAAAGAAGAACTGGTGCTCCGTGTGGCAGAGCTGGAAGAGGAGCTTGATGACACGGATGACGCTGCCGGTCAGGACACATCTGTCAGCCCGGAAAATGCGCTGACCGGACATGAAAATGAGGTGGTATCAGCGCAGCCGGATACCGTGATTGATACGGCTGCTCTGGTCACGGTCGTGGCACTGGTGACGCTGCATACTGATGCACTTCACGCCACGCGGGATGAGCCTGTGGCATTTGTGCTGCCGGGAACGGCGTTTCGTGTCTCTGCCGGTGTGGCAGCCGAAATGACAGAACATGGCCTGGCCAGAATGCAATAACGGGAGGCGCTGTGGCTGATTCCGATAACCTGTTCGATGCTGCCATTGCCCGCGCCGATGAAACGATACGCGGGTACATGGGAACGTCAGCCACCATGACATCCGGTGAGCTGTCCGGTGCTGTGATACGTGGTGTTTTTGATGACCCTGAAAATATCAGCTATGCCGGACAGGGGGTGCGCGTTGAAGGCTCCAGCCCGTCCCTGTTTGTCCGGACTGATGATGTGCGGCAGCTGCGGCGTGGAGACACACTGACCATCGGCGAGGAAAACTTCTGGGTGGACCGGATTTCGCCGGATGATGGCGGAAGCTGTCATCTCTGGCTTGGGCGGGGCGTACCGCCTGCCGTTAACCGTCGCCGCTGAAGGGGGGATGTATGGCCATAAAAGGTCTTGAGCAGGCCGTTGAAAACCTCAGTCGTATCAGCAAAACGGCGGTGCCCGGTGCGTCAGCAATGGCCATTAACCGCGTTGCGTCATCCGCGATATCGCAGTCTGCGTCACAGGTTGCCCGTGAGACAAGGGTACGCCGGAAACTGGTAAAGGAAAGGGCCAGGCTGAAAAGGGCCACGGTTAAAAATCCGCAGGCCAGAATCAGGGTTAACCGGGGGGATTTGCCCGTAATCAAGCTGGGTAACGCGCGGGTTGTCCTGTCCCGACGCAGGCGTCGTAAAAAGGGGCAGCGTTCATCCCTGAAAGGTGGCGGCAGCGTGCTTGTGGTGGGAAACCGTCGTATTCCCGGCGCGTTTATTCAGCAACTGAAAAATGGCCGCTGGCATGTCATGCAGCGTGTGGCCGGGAAAAACCGTTACCCCATTGATGTGGTGAAAATCCCGATGGCGGTGCCGCTGACCACGGCGTTTAAACAGAATATTGAGCGGATACGGCGTGAGCGTCTTCCGAAAGAGCTGGGCTATGCGCTGCAGCATCAACTGAGGATGGTAATAAAGCGATGAAACATACTGAACTCCGTGCAGCCGTACTGGATGCACTGGAGAAGCATGACACCGGGGCGACGTTTTTTGATGGTCGCCCCGCTGTTTTTGATGAGGCGGATTTTCCGGCAGTTGCCGTTTATCTCACCGGCGCTGAATACACGGGCGAAGAGCTGGACAGCGATACCTGGCAGGCGGAGCTGCATATCGAAGTTTTCCTGCCTGCTCAGGTGCCGGATTCAGAGCTGGATGCGTGGATGGAGTCCCGGATTTATCCGGTGATGAGCGATATCCCGGCACCGTCAGATTTGATCACCAGTATGGTGGCCAGTGGCTATGACTACCGGCGCGACGATGATGCGGGCCTGTGGAGTTCTGCCGATCTGACTTATGTCATTACCTATGAAATGTGAGGACGATATGCCTGTACCAAATCCAGCAATACCGGTGAAAGGTGCCGGAACCACCCTGTGGGTTTATAACGGGAGCGGCGACCCTTATGCGAACCCGCTTTCAGACGTTGACTGGTCGCGTCTGGCTAAAGTTAAAGACCTGACGCCCGGCGAACTGACCGCTGAGTCCTATGACGACAGTTATCTCGATGATGAAGATGCGGACTGGACCGCGACCGGGCAGGGGCAGAAATCTGCCGGAGATACCAGCTTCACGCTGGCGTGGATGCCCGGAGAGCAGGGGCAGCAGGCGCTGCTGGCGTGGTTTAATGAAGGGGATACCCGTGCCTATAAAATCCGCTTCCCGAACGGCACGGTCGATGTGTTCCGTGGCTGGGTCAGCAGTATCGGTAAGGCGGTGACGGCGAAGGAAGTGATCACCCGTACGGTGAAGGTCACCAATGTGGGCCGTCCGTCAATGGCAGAAGATCGCAGTACGGTGACGGCGGCAACCGGCATGACCGTGACGCCTGCCAGCACTTCGGTGGTGAAAGGGCAGAGCACCACGCTGACCGTGGCATTCCAGCCGGAAGGCGCAACCGACAAGAGCTTCCGTGCGGTGTCTGCGGATAAAACAAAAGCCACCGTGTCGGTCAGTGGTATGACCATCACCGTGAAAGGTGTTGCTGCAGGCAAGGTCAACATTCCGGTTGTATCCGGTAATGGTGAACTTGCTGTGGTTGCAGAAATCACCGTCACCGACAGTTAATCCGGAGAGTCAGCGATGTTCCTGAAAACCGAATCATTTGAATATAACGGTGTGAGCGTCACGCTTTCTGAACTGTCAGCCCTGCAGCGAATTGAGCATCTCGCCCTGCTGAAACGACAGGCAGAACAGGCGGGATCCAGTCTCAATCGACAGGTGAGCGTGGAAGATCTCGTCAGAACCGGTGCTTTTCTGGTGGCGATGTCCCTGTGGCATAGCCATCCGCAGAAGACAAAGATGCCGTCCATGAATGAAGCCGTTAAACAAATTGAGCAGGAAGTGCTTACCACCTGGCCCACAGAGGCAATTTCTCATGCTGAAAACGTGGTGTACCGGCTGTCCGGTATGTATGAGTTTGTGGTGAATGATGCTCCTGAACAGACAGAGGACGCCGGGCCTGCAGAGCCTGTTTCTGCGGGAAAGTGTTCGATGGTGAGCTGAGTTTTGCCCTGAAACTGGCGCGAGAGATGGGGCGACCCGACTGGCGTGCCATGCTTGCCGGGATGTCATCCACGGAGTATGCCGACTGGCACCGCTTTTACAGTACCCATTATTTTCATGATGTTCTGCTGGATATGCACTTTTCCGGGCTGACGTACACCGTGCTCAGCCTGTTTTTCAGCGATCCGGATATGCATCCGCTGGATTTCAGTCTGCTGAACCGGCGTGAGGCTGACGAAGAGCCTGAAGATGATGTGCTGATGCAGAAAGCGGCAGGGCTTGCCGGAGGCGTCCGCTTTGGCCCGGACGGGAATGAAGTTATCCCCGCTTCCCCGGATGTGGCGGACATGACGGAGGATGACGTAATGCTGATGACAGTATCAGAAGGGATCGCAGGAGGAGTCCGGTATGGCTGAACCGGTAGGCGATCTGGTCGTTGATTTAAGTCTGGATGCGGCCAGATTTGACGAGCAGATGGCCAGAGTCAGGCGTCATTTTTCCGGTACGGAAACTGATGCGAAAAAAACAGCGGCAGTCGTTGAACAGTCGCTGAGCCGACAGGCGCTGGCTGCACAGAAAGCGGGGATTTCCGTCGGGCAGTATAAAGCCGCCATGCGTATGCTGCCTGCACAGTTCACCGACGTGGCCACGCAGCTTGCAGGCGGGCAAAGCCCGTGGCTGATCCTGCTGCAACAGGGGGGTCAGGTTAAGGACTCCTTCGGCGGGATGATCCCCATGTTCAGGGGGCTTGCCGGTGCGATCACCCTGCCGATGGTGGGGGCCACCTCGCTGGCGGTGGCGACCGGTGCGCTGGCGTATGCCTGGTATCAGGGCAACTCAACCCTGTCCGATTTCAACAAAACGCTGGTCCTTTCCGGCAATCAGGCGGGACTGACGGCAGATCGTATGCTGGTCCTGTCCAGAGCCGGGCAGGCGGCAGGGCTGACGTTTAACCAGACCAGCGAGTCACTGACGGCGCTGGTGAATGCCGGTGTGCGTGGTGGTGAGCAGTTTGAGGCGATCAGCCAGAGTGTGGCGCGTTTCTCCTCTGCATCCGGCGTGGAGGTGGACAAGGTCGCTGAAGCCTTCGGGAAGCTGACCACAGACCCGACGTCGGGACTGACAGCGATGGCACGTCAGTTCCATAACGTGACGGCGGAGCAGATTGCGTATGTTGCTCAGTTGCAGCGTTCCGGAGATGAAGCCGGGGCATTGCAGGCGGCGAACGAGGCCGCAACGAAAGGGTTTGATGACCAGACCCGCCGCCTGAAAGAGAACATGGGCACGCTGGAGACCTGGGCAGACAGGACAGCACGGGCATTCAAATCCATGTGGGATTCGGTGCTGGATATTGGTCGCCCGGACACTGCCCAGGGAATGCTGGAGAAAGCAGAAAAGGCTTTTGATGAGGCGGACAAAAAATGGCAGTGGTATCAGAGCCGGAGCCACCGGCGCGGTAAAACCTCAGCATTTCTTGCCAATCTCCGGGGAGCATGGGAGGACAGAGCGAATGCGCAACTTGGGCTTTCAGCCGCCACGTTGCAGGCCGATCTTGAAAAGGCCAGAGAGATGGCAGCAAAGGACTGGGCCGAGTCTGAGGCATCACGGCTGAAATATACCGAAGAGGCGCAGAAGGCTTACGAACGGCTGCAGACGCCGCTGGAGAAATATACCGCCCGTCAGGAAGAACTGAACAAGGCACTGAAAGACGGGAAAATCCTGCAGGCGGATTACAACACGCTGATGGCGGCGGCGAAAAAGGATTATGAAGCGACGCTGAAAAAGCCGAAACAGTCCGGCGTGAAGGTGTCTGCGGGCGATCGTCAGGAAGACAGTGCTCATGCTGCCCTGCTGATGCTTCAGACAGAACTCCGGACGCTGGAGAAGCATGCCGGAGCGAATGAGAAAATCAGCCAGCAGCGCCGGGATTTGTGGAAGGCAGAAAGTCAGTTCGCGGTACTGGAGGAGGCGGCGCAACGTCGTCAGTTGTCTGCACAGGAGAAATCCCTGCTGGCGCATAAAGATGAGACGCTGGAGTACAAACGCCAGCTGGCTGCACTTGGCGACAAGGTTACGTATCAGGAGCGCCTGAACGCGCTGGCGCAGCAGGCGGATAAATTCGCACAGCAGCAACGGGCAAAACGGGCCGCCATTGATGCGAAAAGCCGGGGGCTGACTGACCGGCAGGCAGAACGGGAAGCCACGGAACAGCGCCTGAAGGAACAGTATGGCGATAATCCGCTGGCGCTGAATAACGTCATGTCAGAGCAGAAAAAGACCTGGGCGGCTGAAGACCAGCTTCGCGGGAGCTGGATGGCAGGCCTGAAGTCCGGCTGGAGTGAGTGGGAAGAGAGCGCCACGGACAGTATGTCGCAGGTTAAAAGTGCAGCCACGCAGACCTTTGATGGTATTGCACAGAATATGGCGGCGATGCTGACCGGCAGTGAGCAGAACTGGCGCAGCTTCACCCGTTCCGTGCTGTCCATGATGACAGAAATTCTGCTTAAGCAGGCAATGGTGGGGATTGTCGGGAGTATCGGCAGCGCCATTGGCGGTGCTGCCAGTGGTGGAGCATCCGCGTCAGGCGGTACAGCCATTCAGGCCGCTGCGGCGAAATTCCATTTTGCGACCGGGGGATTTACGGGAACCGGCGGCAAATATGAGCCAGCGGGGATTGTTCACCGTGGTGAATTTGTCTTCACGAAGGAGGCAACCAGCCGGATTGGTGTCGGCAACCTGTACCGCCTGATGCGGGGCTATGCGGAAGGTGGTTATGTGGGCGGTGCCGGAAGTCCGGCGCAGATGCGGCGGGCTGAAGGCATTAATTTTAATCAGAACAATCACGTGGTGATTCAGAACGACGGTACGAATGGTCTGCCAGGTCCACAGATGATGAAGGCAGTGTATGACATGGCCCGCAAGGGTGCCCGTGATGAAATTCAGACACAGATGCGTGATGGTGGCCTGTTCTCCGGAGGTGGACGATGAAAACCTTCCGCTGGAAAGTGAAACCCGGTATGGATGTGGCTTCGGCCCCTTCTGTAAGAAAGGTGCGCTTTGGTGATGGCTATTCCCAGCGAGCGCCTGCCGGGCTGAATGCCAACCTGAAAACGTACAGCGTGACGCTTTCTGTCCCCCGTGAGGAGGCCACGGTACTGGAGTCGTTTCTGGAAGAGCACGGGGGCTGGAAAGCCTTTCTGTGGACGCCGCCTTATGAGTGGCGGCAGATAAAGGTGACCTGCGCAAAATGGTCGTCGCGGGTCAGTATGCTGCGTGTTGAGTTCAGCGCAGAGTTTGAACAGGTGGTGAACTGATGCAGGATATCCGGCAGGAAACACTGAATGAATGCACCCGTGCGGAGCAGTCGGCCAGCGTGGTGCTCTGGGAAATCGACCTGACAGAGGTCGGTGGAGAACGTTATTTTTTCTGTAATGAGCAGAACGAAAAAGGTGAGCCGGTCACCTGGCAGGGGCGACAGTATCAGCCGTATCCCATTCAGGGGAGCGGTTTTGAACTGAATGGCAAAGGCACCAGTATGCGCCCCACGCTGACGGTTTCTAACCTGTACGGTATGGTCACCGGGATGGCGGAAGATATGCAGAGTCTGGTCGGCGGAACGGTGGTCCGGCGTAAGGTTTACGCCCGTTTTCTGGATGCGGTGAACTTCGTCAACGGAAACAGTTACGCCGATCCGGAGCAGGAGGTGATCAGCCGCTGGCGCATTGAGCAGTGCAGCGAACTGAGCGCGGTGAGTGCCTCCTTTGTACTGTCCACGCCGACGGAAACGGATGGCGCTGTTTTTCCGGGACGTATCATGCTGGCCAACACCTGCACCTGGACCTATCGCGGTGACGAGTGCGGTTATAGCGGTCCGGCTGTCGCGGATGAATATGACCAGCCAACGTCCGATATCACGAAGGATAAATGCAGCAAATGCCTGAGCGGTTGTAAGTTCCGCAATAACGTCGGCAACTTTGGCGGCTTCCTTTCCATTAACAAACTTTCGCAGTAAATCCCATGACACAGACAGAATCAGCGATTCTGGCGCACGCCCGGCGATGTGCGCCAGCGGAGTCGTGCGGCTTCGTGGTAAGCACGCCGGAGGGGGAAAGATATTTTCCCTGCGTGAATATCTCCGGTGAGCCGGAGGCGTATTTCCGTATGTCGCCGGAAGACTGGCTGCAGGCAGAAATGCAGGGTGAGATTGTGGCGCTGGTCCACAGCCACCCCGGTGGTCTGCCCTGGCTGAGTGAGGCCGACCGGCGGCTGCAGGTGCAGAGTGATTTGCCGTGGTGGCTGGTCTGCCGGGGGACGATTCATAAGTTCCGCTGTGTGCCGCATCTCACCGGGCGGCGCTTTGAGCACGGTGTGACGGACTGTTACACACTGTTCCGGGATGCTTATCATCTGGCGGGGATTGAGATGCCGGACTTTTATCGTGAGGATGACTGGTGGCGTAACGGCCAGAATCTCTATCTGGATAATCTGGAGGCGACGGGGCTGTATCAGGTGCCGTTGTCAGCGGCACAGCCGGGCGATGTGCTGCTGTGCTGTTTTGGTTCATCAGTGCCGAATCACGCCGCAATTTACTGCGGCGACGGCGAGCTGCTGCACCATATTCCTGAACAACTGAGCAAACGAGAGAGGTACACCGACAAATGGCAGCGACGCACACACTCCCTCTGGCGTCACCGGGCATGGCGCGCATCTGCCTTTACGGGGATTTACAACGATTTGGTCGCCGCATCGACCTTCGTGTGAAAACGGGGGCTGAAGCCATCCGGGCACTGGCCACACAGCTCCCGGCGTTTCGTCAGAAACTGAGCGACGGCTGGTATCAGGTACGGATTGCCGGGCGGGACGTCAGCACGTCCGGGTTAACGGCGCAGTTACATGAGACTCTGCCTGATGGCGCTGTGATTCATATTGTTCCCAGAGTCGCCGGGGCCAAGTCAGGTGGCGTATTCCAGATTGTCCTGGGGGCTGCCGCCATTGCCGGATCATTCTTTACCGCCGGAGCCACCCTTGCAGCATGGGGGGCAGCCATTGGGACCGGTGGTATGACCGGCATCCTGTTTTCTCTCGGTGCCAGTATGGTGCTCGGTGGTGTGGCGCAGATGCTGGCACCGAAAGCCAGAACTCCCCGTACACAGACAACGGATAACGGTAAGCAGAACACCTATTTCTCCTCACTGGATAACATGGTTGCCCAGGGCAATGTTCTGCCTGTTCTGTACGGGGAAATGCGCGTGGGGTCTCGCGTGGTTTCTCAGGAGATCAGCACGGCAGACGAAGGGGACGGTGGTCAGGTTGTGGTGATTGGTCGCTGATGCAAAATGTTTTATGTGAAACCGCCTGCGGGCGGTTTTGTCATTTATGGAGCGTGAGGAATGGGTAAAGGCAGCAGTAAGGGGCATACCCCGCGCGAAGCGAAGGACAACCTGAAGTCCACGCAGCTGCTGAGTGTGATCGATGCCATCAGCGAAGGGCCGGTTGAAGGTCCGGTGGATGGATTAAAAAGCGTGCTGCTGAACAGTACGCCGGTGCTGGACACTGAGGGGAATACCAACATCTCCGGTGTCACGGTGGTGTTCCGTGCCGGTGAGCAGGAGCAGACACCGCCGGAGGGGTTTGAATCCTCCGGCTCCGAGACGGTGCTGGGTACGGAAGTGAAATATGACACGCCGATCACCCGCACCATTACGTCTGCAAACATCGACCGTCTGCGCTTTACCTTCGGTGTGCAGGCACTGGTGGAAACCACCTCAAAGGGGGACCGGAATCCGTCGGAAGTCCGCCTGCTGGTTCAGATACAGCGTAACGGTGGCTGGGTGACGGAAAAAGACATCACCATTAAGGGCAAAACCACCTCGCAGTATCTGGCCTCGGTGGTGGTGGATAACCTGCCGCCGCGCCCGTTTAATATCCGGATGCGCAGGATGACGCCGGACAGCACCACAGACCAGCTGCAGAACAAAACGCTCTGGTCGTCATACACCGAAATCATCGATGTGAAACAGTGCTACCCGAACACGGCACTGGTCGGCGTGCAGGTGGATTCGGAGCAGTTCGGCAGCCAGCAGGTGAGCCGTAATTATCATCTGCGCGGGCGCATTCTGCAGGTGCCGTCGAACTATAACCCGCAGACGCGGCAATACAGCGGTATCTGGGACGGAACGTTTAAGCCAGCATACAGCAACAACATGGCCTGGTGTATGTGGGATATGCTGACCCATCCGCGCTACGGCATGGGGAAACGTCTTGGTGCAGCGGATGTAGATAAATGGGCGCTGTATGTCATCGGCCAGTACTGCGACCAGTCGGTGCCGGACGGCTTTGGCGGCACGGAGCCGCGCATCACCTGTAATGCGTACCTGACCACACAGCGCAAGGCGTGGGATGTGCTCAGTGATTTCTGCTCGGCGATGCGCTGTATGCCGGTATGGAACGGACAGACGCTGATGTTCGTGCAGGACCGACCATCAGATAAGGTGTGGACCTATAACCGCAGTAATGTGGTGATGCCGGATGATGGTGCGCCGTTCCGCTACAGCTTCAGCGCCCTGAAGGACCGCCATAATGCCGTTGAGGTGAACTGGATTGACCCGAACAACGGCTGGGAGACGGCGACAGAGCTTGTTGAAGATACTCAGGCCATTGCCCGTTACGGTCGTAACGTCACGAAGATGGATGCCTTTGGCTGTACCAGCCGGGGGCAGGCGCACCGCGCCGGGCTGTGGCTGATTAAAACGGAACTGCTGGAAACGCAGACCGTGGACTTCAGCGTGGGTGCGGAAGGGCTTCGCCATGTACCGGGGGATGTCATTGAAATCTGCGATGATGACTATGCGGGTATCAGCATCGGCGGGCGCGTGCTGGCGGTGAACAGCCAGACCCGGACGCTGACGCTCGACCGTGAAATCACGCTGCCATCCTCCGGTACCACGCTGATAAGCCTGGTTGACGGAAGTGGCAATCCGGTCAGCGTGGAGGTCCAGTCCGTCACCGACGGCGTGAAGGTAAAAGTGAGCCGTGTTCCTGACGGCGTTGCCGGATACAGCGTGTGGGGGCTGAAGCTGCCGACGCTGCGCCAGCGCCTGTTCCGCTGCGTGAGTATCCGTGAGAACGACGACGGCACGTATGCCATCACCGCCGTGCAGCATGTACCCGAAAAAGAAGCCATCGTGGATAACGGGGCGCACTTTGACGGCGACCTGAGCGGCACGGTGAATGGCGTCACGCCGCCCGCGGTGCAGCACCTGACTGCCGAAGTCACCGCAGACAGCGGGGAATATCAGGTGCTGGCGCGCTGGGACACGCCGAAGGTGGTGAAGGGGGTGAGCTTCCTGCTTCGCCTGACCGTGGCAGCGGACGATGGCAGTGAGCGGCTGGTCAGTACGGCCAGGACGACGGAAACCACATACCGCTTCACGCAACTGGCGCTGGGGAACTACAGGCTGACTGTCCGGGCGGTAAATGCGTGGGGACAGCAGGGCGAACCGGCATCGGTATCGTTCCGGATTGCCGCACCGGCAGCGCCGTCTCGGATTGAGCTGACACCGGGCTATTTTCAGATAACCGCCACGCCGCATCTTGCGGTTTATGATCCGACGGTACAATTTGAGTTCTGGTTCTCGGAAACGCGGATTACCGATATCAGGCAGGTTGAAACCACAGCCCGCTACCTTGGCACGGGGCTGTACTGGATAGCCGCCAGTATCAATATCAAACCGGGCCATGATTATTACTTTTATATCCGCAGTGTGAACACCGTTGGCAAATCGGCATTCGTGGAGGCTGTCGGTCAGCCGAGTGATGATGCATCAGGCTATCTGGATTTTTTCAAAGGCGAGATAGGGAAAACCCATCTGGCTCAGGAGCTGTGGACGCAGATTGATAACGGTCAGCTTGCGCCTGACCTGACTGAAATCAGGACGTCCATAACGGATGTCAGCAATGAAATAACACAGACCGTCAATAAGAAACTGGAAGACCAGAGTGCAGCGATCCAGCAGATACAGAAGGTTCAGGTTGATACAAATAATAACCTGAACAGCATGTGGGCAGTGAAGCTGCAGCAGATGCAGGACGGACGCCTTTATATTGCGGGTATCGGTGCCGGTATTGAGAACACCCCTGACGGCATGCAGAGTCAGGTGCTGCTGGCAGCAGACAGGATTGCGATGATTAATCCTGCGAATGGCAACACAAAGCCGATGTTTGTTGGTCAGGGCGATCAGATATTCATGAATGAAGTGTTCCTGAAACGCCTGACGGCCCCCACCATTACCAGCGGCGGTAATCCTCCGGCATTTTCCCTGACATCAGACGGGAGACTGACGGCGAAAAATGCGGATATCAGTGGCAGTGTGAATGCGAACTCAGGAACGCTCAACAATGTCACGATTAACCAGAACTGTACGATTAAGGGCATGCTGGAGGCGACCCAGGTCAGAGGAGATTTCGTTAAAGCTGTATCAAAAGCCTTCCCGAAAAAAGTCGGTACGTGGGGTAACACGGAAACACCAAACGGTACGGTTACAGTCACCATCAGCGATGATCATAACTTTGACCGCCAGATTATTATTCCGCCCATTATTTTTAACGGTATAGCGTATGACGATCCGGGGAGCGGAAATAACCCAGGAGGCACGCGATACACGGGTTATGGTTTTGAAGTTCGCAAAAACGGCGTATTAATCGCATCCAGAGAAACTAAAGGGGCCATTCCCGGTAGTTACAGTGCAGTTATTGATATGCCGAGTGGCAGGGGAAGCGTCACTCTGGAGTTTAAGATTTTCCAGAAAGGCAATCAGGGGGCAGGCAATATCACCGACTGTACGGTGATTGTGACCAAAAAAGCCGCTTCCGGCATCAGTATTCGTTGAAATATTTATAACCCCAATAAAGGGCGTCAGGAATGACGCCTTTTTTATTGCAGAAAAGCGAGAGGTAATTATGCGTAAAGTTTGTGCAGCAATTTTGTCCGCAGCCATTTGTCTGGCCGTATCCGGTGCGCCTGCATGGGCGTCTGAACATCAGTCCACGCTGAGCGCGGGGTATCTTCATGCCTCGACGAACGTCCCCGGCAGCGATGATCTGAACGGGATTAACGTGAAATACCGTTATGAGTTTACGGACACACTGGGGCTGGTGACGTCATTCAGCTATGCAGGAGACAAGAATCGCCAGCTGACCCGTTACAGCGATACCCGCTGGCATGAAGATTCCGTTCGTAACCGCTGGTTCAGCGTAATGGCGGGGCCGTCTGTGCGCGTGAATGAATGGTTCAGCGCGTATGCGATGGCGGGTGTAGCTTACAGCCGTGTGTCGACTTTCTCCGGGGATTATCTTCGCGTAACTGACAACAAGGGGAAAAAGCACGATGTGCTGACCGGAAGTGATGACGGTCGCCACAGCAACACGTCTCTGGCGTGGGGGGCTGGCGTGCAGTTTAACCCGACCGAATCCGTGGCCATTGATATTGCTTATGAAGGCTCCGGCAGTGGTGACTGGCGCACTGACGGTTTCATCGTGGGTGTCGGTTATAAATTCTGATTAGCCAGGTAACACAGTGTTATGACAGCCCGCCGGTTCAGGCGGGCTTTTTTGTGGGGTGAATATGGCAGTAAAGATTTCAGGTGTACTGAAAGACGGCACAGGAAAACCGGTACAGAACTGCACAATCCAGCTGAAAGCAAAACGTAACAGCACCACGGTGGTGGTGAACACGCTGGCCTCAGAAAATCCGGATGAAGCCGGGCGTTACAGCATGGACGTTGAGTACGGGCAGTACAGCGTTATTCTGTTGGTGGAGGGATTCCCGCCGTCACATGCCGGGACCATCACCGTGTATGAAGATTCCCGACCCGGTACGCTGAATGATTTTCTCGGTGCCATGACGGAGGATGATGCCCGTCCTGAGGCACTGCGCCGTTTTGAACTGATGGTGGAAGAGGTGGCGCGTAACGCGTCCGCGGTGGCACAGAACACGGCAGCCGCGAAGAAGTCAGCCAGCGATGCCAGCACATCAGCCCGTGAGGCGGCAACCCATGCGACTGATGCTGCAGGCTCAGCACGCGCAGCCAGCACGTCAGCCGGACAGGCCGCGTCGTCGGCTCAGTCAGCATCTTCCAGCGCAGGAACGGCATCAACAAAGGCCAGTGAAGCATCGAAAAGTGCTGCTGCTGCAGAGTCCTCAAAAAGCGCGGCAGCTACCAGTGCCGGTGCGGCGAAAACGTCAGAAACGAATGCGGCAGCGTCACAACAATCAGCAGCCACTTCTGCATCCGCCGCGACCACGAAGGCGTCAGAAGCAGCCACCTCAGCCCGGGATGCGGCGGCCTCAAAAGAGGCAGCGAAATCATCAGAAACGAACGCATCATCAAGCGCCAGTAGTGCCGCTTCCTCGGCAACGGCGGCAGGCAATTCCGCGAAGGCGGCAAAGACGTCTGAGACAAACGCCAGGTCTTCTGAAACGGCAGCGGGACAGAGCGCCTCGGCTGCGGCAGGCTCAAAAACAGCGGCTGCGTCGTCTGCCAGTGCCGCGTCAACAAGTGCCGGGCAGGCCTCAGCCAGTGCCACCGCCGCCGGAAAATCGGCAGAAAGCGCCGCATCGTCTGCTTCAACAGCCACAACGAAGGCTGGCGAAGCCACTGAACAGGCCAGCGCAGCAGCAAGGTCTGCTTCCGCAGCGAAGACATCCGAGACGAACGCGAAAGCGTCGGAAACCAGCGCAGAATCCTCAAAAACGGCTGCCGCATCGTCCGCCAGTTCGGCGGCGTCATCGGCATCATCGGCGTCTGCTTCAAAAGATGAGGCGACCAGACAAGCGTCCGCAGCGAAGGGCAGCGCCACGACGGCATCCACGAAGGCGACAGAGGCAGCTGGCAGTGCGACGGCGGCAGCACAGAGCAAAAGTACGGCGGAATCCGCGGCAACGCGCGCCGAGACAGCGGCAAAACGGGCAGAGGATATTGCATCCGCCGTGGCGCTTGAGGATGCAAGTACGACGAAAAAGGGGATAGTACAGCTCAGCAGTGCGACCAACAGTACGTCTGAAACGCTGGCGGCAACGCCAAAGGCAGTAAAATCAGCCTATGACAATGCAGAGAAACGTCTGCAGAAAGACCAGAACGGCGCTGATATACCCGATAAGGGACGCTTCCTGAACAACATTAACGCGGTCAGTAAAACAGACTTTGCTGATAAGCGTGGTATGCGTTATGTGCGGGTTAACGCTCCTGCAGGTGCAACATCTGGAAAATATTACCCTGTTGTTGTTATGCGTTCTGCTGGCTCAGTAAGCGAACTGGCATCAAGGGTCATTATCACCACGGCAACGCGAACCGCAGGCGATCCGATGAATAACTGCGAGTTTAACGGATTTGTTATGCCTGGTGGCTGGACTGACAGGGGGCGTTATGCTTATGGAATGTTCTGGCAATATCAAAACAATGAACGAGCCATCCACTCAATAATGATGAGTAATAAGGGCGATGATTTGCGCTCTGTGTTCTATGTTGATGGCGCTGCTTTCCCTGTTTTTGCGTTTATCGAAGATGGCCTGTCAATATCCGCACCTGGTGCTGATCTCGTTGTTAATGATACGACCTATAAGTTTGGGGCAACAAATCCGGCGACTGAATGTATCGCGGCGGACGTTATCCTTGATTTTAAGAGTGGGCGTGGTTTTTATGAGTCTCATTCGTTAATCGTTAACGATAACTTGTCGTGCAAAAAACTTTTTGCCACAGACGAAATTGTAGCGCGTGGTGGTAATCAGATTCGAATGATAGGTGGGGAGTATGGGGCATTATGGCGTAATGATGGCGCTAAAACTTACCTGCTGCTTACCAATCAAGGTGATGTTTATGGTGGCTGGAATACATTAAGACCGTTTGCTATTGATAACGCAACCGGCGAACTGGTTATTGGAACCAAACTGTCCGCAAGTCTGAACGGTAATGCATTAACAGCAACAAAGCTGCAAACGCCAAGACGGGTTTCTGGTGTTGAGTTTGATGGTTCCAAAGATATTACTTTAACCGCCGCGCATGTGGCTGCTTTTGCCAGAAGGGCAACGGATACATATGCCGATGCGGATGGTGGCGTTCCCTGGAATGCCGAATCAGGCGCTTATAATGTCACCCGCTCTGGCGACAGCTATATTCTGGTTAACTTCTATACCGGAGTCGGAAGTTGCCGGACCTTGCAGATGAAGGCGCATTACAGAAATGGTGGTCTGTTCTACCGTTCTTCAAGAGACGGTTATGGTTTTGAGGATGACTGGGCAGAAGTTTATACCTCGAAAAATCTTCCACCAGAAAGCTACCCAGTCGGCGCACCAATCCCGTGGCCATCAGATACCGTTCCGTCTGGTTATGCCCTGATGCAGGGGCAGACTTTTGACAAATCTGCTTACCCGAAACTTGCAGCCGCTTATCCGTCAGGCGTGATCCCTGATATGCGTGGCTGGACGATTAAGGGCAAACCTGCCAGTGGTCGGGCCGTATTGTCTCAGGAACAGGACGGCATTAAATCGCATACCCACAGCGCCAGCGCATCCAGTACAGATTTGGGGACGAAAACCACATCGTCGTTTGATTACGGCACTAAATCCACGAATAACACTGGTGCGCATACCCATAGTTTAAGTGGCAGCACGAATGCAGCTGGTAATCACAGCCATAGAGATGGCCGTCGATTTAACCCCAGTGTTTTTAAAGATACTTATCAATATGGTTATACAAGCTCAGGTCAAAATACCTGGGGTGTACAAGGCTCAGTAGGTATATCTACGGGGTGGTTAGCGAATACCAGTACAGATGGTAATCATAGCCATTCACTGTCCGGCACAGCAGCATCTGCAGGTGCACACGCGCATACTGTCGGTATTGGTGCTCATACGCACTCCGTTGCGATTGGTTCACATGGACACACCATCACCGTTAACGCTGCTGGTAACGCGGAAAACACCGTCAAAAACATCGCATTTAACTATATTGTGAGGCTTGCATAATGGCATTCAGAATGAGTGAACAACCACGGACCATAAAAATTTATAATCTGCTGGCCGGAACTAATGAATTTATTGGTGAAGGTGACGCATATATTCCGCCTCATACAGGTCTGCCAGCAAACAGTACCGATATTGCACCACCAGATATTCCTGCTGGCTTTGTGGCTGTTTTCAACAGTGATGAGGCATCGTGGCATCTCGTTGAAGATCATCGGGGTAAAACGGTTTATGACGTGGCTTCCGGCGACGCGTTATTTATTTCTGAACTCGGTCCGTTACCGGAAAATGTTACCTGGTTATCGCCGGGAGGGGAATATCAGAAGTGGAACGGCACAGCCTGGGTGAAGGATACGGAAGCAGAAAAACTGTTCCGGATCCGGGAGGCGGAAGAAACAAAAAACAGCCTGATGCAGGTAGCCAGTGAGCATATTGCGCCGCTTCAGGATGCTGCAGATCTGGAAATTGCAACGGAGGAAGAAATCTCGTTGCTGGAAGCATGGAAAAAGTATCGGGTATTGCTGAACCGTGTTGATACATCAACTGCACCGGATATTGAATGGCCAACAGGACCCATTATCGAATAGTGCATTACGAACTGCAGGATATTATATGGGATAATATTCTGCAGTTTATTGGGGCTGTATTTTAAAAAGGTGTTTATTTTGAGTGAGTTATCACCTTGTTCTTTCCGGTTCTTTTGGCTTGATATAACGCTTTATCGGCATTGACTAACATTTCAGATGGACTGAGATTATTCTCTTTTGAAGTAAAACAACCAATACTGACGGTTATTTTCTCAGGTCCATGCGATAATAATTTTTTCGAGCATTGCTCCTCAATGTTTTTTCTGATTCGCTCTGCAATTGATAGCAAGAGCTTTTGAGTATTACCTTTAATGATAATACCGAACTCCTCACCGCCTAAGCGCCCTAATATATCCTCTTTCCTGATGGATTTTTTTATTATTCTGGTAACCATTACTATGACTTGATCACCCATATGATGCCCCCATTTGTCATTGATGCTTTTGAAATTGTCAATATCTAACATTATTACTGAGAAATCATGGTGTTTTGATATATTCTTCAATGAGTCAATAAAGTATCTTCTATTGTATGTATTCGTTAGTGGATCATGAATTGCCATGTGATTAGCATGATTTAATTTCCTGAAAACATAATACATGAGTGTTGAAATGATATAAATCATTGATATCAATTCAAGAAATTTTGTCATGTACCATGCAGGATGGGATTTATCAATAAAATACAATAAAATTAGATTATTGCATACTGACACTATACAAATAAGTATTATACACAACCATATTTTTGAGTAATTACGTATGCTGATGCATGAGCTGATAAGTAATACAAGCCAAAATACTGATATTATTTTGGTGTACACGATATTCCACGTCGACAAATGACGATTCAGCGAGTATTGTATAATATTAAGACTATATTTTATATTGTCACTACTTAGATTTTTTGCTACAAACGGAGTAATAAAAAGAATTAATATTGACAAAACAACAATTATTATGTTTCTTTTATCTTCTAAAACACTTTTATTTTTAACATTGGTGGAATAAACAGCCAGAAAGATTATAGATATAAAGCTGAACTGACGGAATAGATAATATATTGCGATATCATTTGATTTCTGATAGATTGTAGATAAATCGTTACCTAACGGAGATAAAGAAATAATAGCCACTTCTAATAAATAATACGTGTTGCTCAAAAACGCGAATGAAAGAATTAAGAGATAACTTTGTCTCTGATTAGAAACATAGTAAAGCAATAGAAAAATAAAAATCATCAGGTTTATGAAAAAAAGCCCAATAATGAAAACACTATAACTTATTTGTGTTGTTTGTGTTATGTATATTCCATTATTTTCATGCAGTAACAAAAATATAATAGAGATGCATGAAAATAAAAAGATGAAGATTTTTATTTTTATAGGTACCTGGTTGATAATCATGTACGCACCTGAGAATGATATATATATAATATGTATCGCTACAAATAACGATAATTTCTTACTGGTGATAGTATACTATTATTCTGGTTAATCGCTGTCAAATTGATGATTTTGGTTAGTATTGCAATAACGAAGGGTTTGATCCGGTAAGACTGGCTAGGCAAGGCTATACCAAAAAATCAGTGTAGGTTCAGAAAACGATGCACCATACAATCATCAATAATTTCAAATTGTCCATTGTGCATAAATCATAAAGAAAACCGCAGCACGTCGTATGCAAGAACGTGCTGCGGTTGGCTGGTGAACTTTCGATAGTGCGAGTATTGAATGATTTCCAGCTGTTGCCGATTTTACTATGTTTTCAGTAGAACACTTAGACAAAACTGAGGCACACAAATCTTTGCACTGGATTGCAAGGCTTTGTGCTTCTCTGGAGTGCGACATGTTTGATAACAAAAAATTAGCGCAAGAAGACAAAAATCACCTTGCGCTAATGCTCTGTCTCAGGTCACTAATACTATCTAAGTAGTTGATTCATAGTGACTGGATATGTTGTGTTTTGTAGCATCATGTAGTCTATTTTTTAGACTAAAGATATTGTAACACATTGATATTACTGGTTTTTAATGTTTCACGTTCAGCTTTTTTATACTAACTTGAGCGAAACGGGAAGGTAAAAAGACAAAAAGTTGTTTTTAATACCTTTAAGTGATACCAGATGGCATTGCGCCATCTGGCAGAGTGATTAACTAAACATCGCAGTAATCGAGGCGCTTGCCAGAGAGTGGAAATGAACGTTAAACCCGACCATCGCGCCGCTGGCACCTTCATCGACATCAATACGTTCTATATCCAGCGCGTGAACGGTAAAAATGTAGCGATGAGTTTCGCCTTTCGGCGGTGCTGCGCCATCGTACCCGGTTTTACCAAAGTCGGTACGCGTCTGCAAAACGCCGTCTGGCATTGCTACCAGACCAGAGCCAAACCCTTGCGGTAATACGCGGGTATCAGCGGGTAAGTTAACAACTACCCAGTGCCACCAGCCGGAGCCGGTTGGCGCATCCGGGTCGTAGCAGGTGACAACAAAACTTTTCGTTCCCGCAGGAACATCATCCCACGCCAGATGCGGTGAAATATTATCGCCATCGTAACCCATGCCGTTAAAGACATGACGATGCGGCAATTTATCGCCATCGCGCAGATCGTTACTGATGAGTTTCATGAACCCTCCTTTCTTGTTTGCAGAAAGTGTAGCCAGAAACCCTCACGCGGACTTCTCGTTATTGGCAAAAAAATGTTTCATCCTGTACCGCGCGGTTAACCGCTGCGGTCAGACGCTGCAACTGTTGCGGGAGAATAATATAGGGCGGCATCAGGTAAATCAGTTTGCCAAAAGGCCGGATCCAGACACCCTGTTCGACAAAGAATTTTTGCAGCGCCGCCATATTCACCGGACGAGTGGTTTCGACTACGCCGATTGCCCCCAGCACGCGCACATCGGCAACCATTTCGGCATCACGGGCGGGGGCAAGTTGCTCGCGCAGCTGTACTTCAATAGCCGCCACCTGTTGCTGCCAGTCGCCAGATTCGAGAATCGCCAGGCTGGCGTTTGCTGCCGCGCAGGCCAGCGGATTGCCCATAAAAGTTGGCCCATGCATAAAGCAACCGGCTTCGCCGTTACTGATGGTTTCCGCAACCTCGCGCGTGGTGAGCGTGGCGGAAAGGGTCATTGTGCCGCCGGTTAAGGCTTTACCGAGGCACAAAATGTCCGGCGCGATTTCTGCATGTTCACAGGCAAACAGTTTGCCGGTACGACCAAATCCGGTGGCGATCTCGTCGGCAATCAGCAAGATACCTTCGCGATCGCACATTTTGCGGATTCGTTTTAACCATTCCGGATGGTACATGCGCATCCCGCCTGCGCCCTGGACAATCGGTTCAATGATCACCGCCGCGATTTCATGACGATGCGCCGCCATCAGGCGGGCAAAGCCAACCATATCACGTTCATCCCATTCACCATCCATGCGGCTTTGCGGGGCGGGAGCAAACAAGTTTTCTGGCAGATAGCCTTTCCACAGGCTGTGCATTGAGTTGTCCGGATCGCACACCGACATCGCGCCAAAGGTATCGCCATGATAACCATTGCGGAAGGTCAGAAAACGGTGGCGCGCTTCGCCTTTGGCCTGCCAGTACTGCAACGCCATTTTCATCGCCACTTCCACCGCTACGGAGCCGGAGTCCGCGAGAAAAACGCATTCCAGCGGTTGCGGCGTCATTGCCACCAGTTTGCGGCATAGCTCGATGGCGGGCGCATGGGTGATACCGCCAAACATCACATGCGACATAGCATCAATTTGCGACTTCATCGCCGCATTAAGCTGCGGGTGATTATAGCCGTGGATCGCCGCCCACCAGGACGACATACCGTCAACCAGGCGTCTGCCGTCAGACAAAATTAGCTCGCAACCTTCGGCGCTCGCGACCGGATAAACCGGCAGAGGGGAGGTCATGGATGTGTATGGGTGCCAGATATGGCGTTGGTCAAAGGCAAGATCGTCCGTTGTCATAATCGACTTGTAAACCAAATTGAAAAGATTTAGGTTTACAAGTCTACACCGAATTAACAACAAAAAACACGTTTTGGAGAAGCCCCATGGCTCACCGCCCACGCTGGACATTGTCGCAAGTCACAGAATTATTTGAAAAACCGTTGCTGGATCTGCTGTTTGAAGCGCAGCAGGTGCATCGTCAGCATTTCGATCCACGTCAGGTGCAGGTCAGCACGTTGCTGTCGATTAAGACCGGAGCTTGTCCGGAAGATTGCAAATACTGCCCGCAAAGCTCGCGCTACAAAACCGGGCTGGAAGCCGAGCGGTTGATGGAAGTTGAACAGGTGCTGGAGTCGGCGCGCAAAGCGAAAGCGGCAGGATCGACGCGCTTCTGTATGGGCGCGGCGTGGAAGAATCCCCACGAACGCGATATGCCGTACCTGGAACAAATGGTGCAGGGGGTAAAAGCGATGGGGCTGGAGGCGTGTATGACGCTGGGCACGTTGAGTGAATCTCAGGCGCAGCGCCTCGCGAACGCCGGGCTGGATTACTACAACCACAACCTCGACACCTCGCCGGAGTTTTACGGCAATATCATCACCACCCGCACTTATCAGGAACGCCTCGATACGCTGGAAAAAGTGCGCGATGCCGGGATCAAAGTCTGTTCTGGCGGCATTGTGGGCTTAGGCGAAACGGTAAAAGATCGCGCCGGATTATTGCTGCAACTGGCAAACCTGCCGACGCCGCCGGAAAGCGTACCAATCAACATGCTGGTGAAGGTGAAAGGCACGCCGCTGGCGGATAACGATGATGTCGATGCCTTTGATTTTATTCGCACCATTGCGGTCGCGCGGATCATGATGCCGACCTCTTACGTGCGCCTTTCTGCCGGACGCGAGCAGATGAACGAACAGACTCAGGCGATGTGCTTTATGGCAGGCGCAAACTCGATTTTCTACGGTTGCAAACTGCTGACCACGCCGAATCCGGAAGAAGATAAAGACCTGCAACTGTTCCGCAAACTGGGGCTAAATCCGCAGCAAACTGCCGTGCTGGCAGGGGATAACGAACAACAGCAACGTCTTGAACAGGCGCTGATGACCCCGGACACCGACGAATATTACAACGCGGCAGCATTATGAGCTGGCAGGAGAAAATCAACGCGGCGCTCGATGCGCGGCGTGCTGCCGATGCCCTGCGTCGCCGTTATCCAGTGGCGCAAGGAGCCGGACGCTGGCTGGTGGCGGATGATCGCCAGTATCTGAACTTTTCCAGTAACGATTATTTAGGTTTAAGCCATCATCCGCAAATTATCCGTGCCTGGCAGCAGGGGGCGGAGCAATTTGGCATCGGTAGCGGCGGTTCCGGTCACGTCAGCGGTTATAGCGTTGCGCATCAGGCGCTGGAAGAAGAACTGGCCGAGTGGCTGGGCTATTCGCGGGCACTGCTATTTATCTCTGGTTTTGCCGCTAATCAGGCGGTCATTGCCGCGATGATGGCAAAAGAGGACCGCATTGTCGCTGACCGGCTTAGCCATGCCTCATTGCTGGAGGCTGCCAGTTTAAGCCCGTCGCAGCTTCGCCGTTTTGTTCATAACGATGTCACTCATCTGGCGCGACTGCTTGCTTCCCCCTGTCCGGGGCAGCAACTGGTGGTGACAGAAGGCGTGTTCAGCATGGACGGCGATATTGCGCCACTGGCGGAAATCCAGCAGGTAACGCAACAGCACAATGGCTGGTTGATGGTCGATGATGCCCACGGCACGGGCGTTATCGGGGAGCAGGGGCGCGGCAGCTGCTGGCTGCAAAAGGTAAAACCAGAATTGCTGGTGGTGACTTTTGGCAAAGGATTTGGCGTCAGTGGGGCTGCGGTGCTTTGCTCCAGTACGGTGGCGGATTATCTGCTGCAATTCGCCCGCCACCTTATCTACAGCACCAGTATGCCGCCCGCTCAGGCGCAGGCATTACGTGCGTCACTGGCGGTCATTCGCCGTGATGAGGGGGATGCACGGCGCGAAAAACTGGTGTCACTCATTGCGCGTTTTCGTGCCGGAGTACAGGATTTGCCGTTTACGCTGGCTGATTCATGCAGCGCCATCCAGCCATTGATCGTCGGTGATAACAGCCGTGCGTTACAACTGGCAGAAAAACTGCGCCAGCAAGGCTGCTGGGTCACGGCGATTCGCCCGCCAACCGTACCCGCTGGTACTGCGCGACTGCGCTTAACGCTAACCGCAGCGCATGAAATGCAGGATATCGACCGTCTGCTGGAGGTGCTGCATGGCAACGGTTAATAAACAAGCCATTGCAGCGGCATTTGGTCGGGCAGCCGCACTCTATGAGCAACACGCAGATCTACAGCGCCAGAGTGCTGACGTCTTACTGGCAATGCTCCCACAGCGTAAATACACCCACGTACTGGACGCGGGTTGTGGACCTGGCTGGATGAGCCGCCACTGGCGGGAACGTCACGCGCAGGTGACGGCCTTAGATCTCTCGCCGCCAATGCTTGTTCAGGCACGCCAGAAGGATGCCGCAGACCATTATCTGGCGGGAGATATCGAATCCCTGCCGTTAGCGACTGCGACGTTCGATCTTGCATGGAGCAATCTCGCAGTGCAGTGGTGCGGTAATTTATCCACGGCACTCCGCGAGCTGTATCGGGTGGTGCGCCCCGGAGGCGTGGTGGCGTTTACCACTCTGGTGCAGGGATCGTTACCCGAACTGCATCAGGCGTGGCAGGCGGTGGACGAGCGTCCGCATGCTAATCGCTTTTTACCGCCAGATGAAATCGAACAGTCACTGAACGGCGTGCATTATCAACATCATATTCAGCCCATCACGCTGTGGTTTGATGATGCGCTCAGTGCCATGCGTTCGCTGAAAGGCATTGGTGCCACGCATCTTCATGAAGGGCGCGACCCGCGAATATTAACGCGTTCGCAGTTGCAGCGATTGCAACTGGCTTGGCCGCAACAACAGGGGCGATATCCTCTGACGTATCATCTTTTTTTGGGAGTGATTGCTCGTGAGTAAACGTTATTTTGTCACCGGAACGGATACCGAAGTGGGGAAAACCGTCGCCAGTTGTGCACTTTTACAAGCCGCAAAGGCAGTAGGCTACCGGACGGCAGGTTATAAACCGGTCGCCTCTGGCAGTGAAAAGACCCCGGAAGGCTTACGTAATAGCGACGCGCTGGCGTTACAGCGCAACAGCAGCCTGCAGCTGGATTACGCAACGGTAAATCCTTACACCTTCGCAGAACCCACCTCGCCGCACATCATCAGCGCGCAAGAGGGCAGGCCGATAGAATCATTGGTAATGAGCGCCGGATTACGCGCGCTTGAACAACAGGCTGACTGGGTGTTAGTGGAAGGCGCTGGCGGCTGGTTTACGCCGCTTTCTGACACTTTCACTTTTGCAGATTGGGTAACACAGGAACAACTGCCGGTAATACTGGTAGTTGGTGTGAAACTTGGCTGTATTAATCACGCGATGTTAACTGCACAGGCAATACAACACGCCGGACTGACTCTGGCGGGTTGGGTGGCGAATGATGTCACGCCTCCTGGAAAACGTCACGCTGAATATATGACCACGCTCACCCGCATGATTCCCGCGCCGCTGCTGGGAGAGATCCCCTGGCTTGCAGAAAATCCAGAAAATGCGGCAACTGGAAAGTACATAAACCTTGCCTTGTTGTAGCCATCCTGTATTTGGTTAAATTGCGAGCGAGATCGCGTCTTCGATTGACTGCAATTTAACCAATTAAATTCTAAAATAATCACGAAAAAAATTTTACTTCCGCATCATGCGGCGAATGTGGGAATTGCCCAGGCGGCGGGGGATAGGGGCTGCAGACAGTTATCCACTATTCCTGTGGATAACCATGTGTATTAGAGTTAGAAAACACGAGGCAAGCGAGAGAATACGCGGCTTGCACGCGAATTGGCGTTAAAGACGGCTCAATGAAATATCTTTTATTTTTTAACTGGTTAGATAAATGCAATGGCAGTCACTGAACAGGCATCTCTTGCCATAAAACTGTCATCACTCATCTTGACAAATGTTAAAAAAGCCGTTGCTTTGGGGATAACCCGGTAAGGCCGGAGTTTTATCTCGCCACAGAGTAAATTTTGCTCATGATTGACAGCGGAGTTTACGCTGTAACAGAAATATTATGGTGATGAACTGTTTTTTTATCCAGTATAATTTGTTGGCATAATTAAGTACGACGAGTAAAATTACATACCTGCCCGCCCAACTCCTTCAGGTAGCGACTCATGAGTAAACCGTTCAAACTGAATTCCGCTTTTAAACCTTCTGGCGATCAGCCAGAGGCGATTCGACGTCTCGAAGAGGGGCTGGAAGATGGCCTGGCGCACCAGACGTTACTTGGCGTGACTGGCTCCGGGAAAACCTTCACCATTGCCAATGTCATTGCTGACCTTCAGCGCCCAACCATGGTACTTGCGCCCAACAAAACGCTGGCGGCCCAGCTGTATGGCGAAATGAAAGAGTTCTTCCCGGAAAACGCGGTGGAATATTTCGTTTCCTACTACGACTACTATCAGCCGGAAGCCTATGTACCGAGTTCCGACACTTTCATTGAGAAAGATGCCTCGGTTAACGAACATATTGAGCAGATGCGTTTGTCCGCCACCAAAGCGATGCTGGAGCGGCGTGATGTGGTTGTGGTGGCGTCTGTTTCCGCGATTTATGGTCTGGGCGATCCTGATTTATATCTCAAGATGATGCTCCATCTCACGGTCGGTATGATTATCGATCAGCGCGCGATTCTGCGCCGACTGGCGGAGCTGCAATACGCTCGTAATGATCAAGCATTCCAGCGTGGTACTTTCCGCGTTCGTGGCGAGGTGATAGATATCTTCCCGGCAGAATCGGATGACATTGCACTTCGCGTGGAACTGTTTGACGAGGAAGTGGAACGATTGTCGTTATTTGACCCGCTGACCGGGCAGATTGTTTCCACTATTCCACGTTTTACCATCTACCCGAAAACGCACTACGTCACACCGCGCGAGCGCATCGTACAGGCGATGGAGGAGATCAAAGAAGAGCTGGCCGCCAGACGCAAAGTGCTGTTGGAAAACAACAAACTGCTGGAAGAGCAGCGGCTGACCCAGCGTACCCAGTTTGATCTGGAGATGATGAACGAGCTGGGCTACTGTTCGGGGATTGAAAACTACTCGCGCTTCCTCTCCGGTCGTGGACCGGGTGAGCCACCGCCGACGCTGTTTGATTACCTCCCTGCTGATGGGCTGCTGGTGGTCGATGAATCTCACGTCACCATTCCACAAATTGGCGGCATGTATCGCGGTGACCGGGCGCGTAAAGAGACACTGGTGGAGTACGGCTTCCGCCTGCCATCAGCGCTGGATAACCGTCCGCTTAAGTTTGAAGAGTTCGAAGCATTAGCGCCGCAAACCATCTATGTTTCGGCGACGCCGGGTAATTACGAGCTGGAAAAATCCGGCGGCGATGTGGTGGATCAGGTGGTGCGTCCAACCGGATTGCTTGACCCGATTATCGAAGTGCGGCCGGTGGCGACACAGGTTGATGATCTTCTTTCGGAGATTCGTCAGCGAGCGGCAATTAACGAACGCGTACTGGTCACCACACTGACCAAGCGGATGGCGGAAGATCTTACCGAATATCTCGAAGAACATGGCGAGCGCGTGCGTTATCTTCACTCAGATATCGACACCGTCGAACGTATGGAGATTATCCGCGACTTGCGTCTGGGTGAGTTCGACGTATTGGTAGGGATCAACTTACTGCGTGAAGGTCTGGATATGCCGGAAGTTTCGCTGGTGGCGATCCTCGACGCTGACAAAGAAGGCTTCCTGCGTTCCGAACGTTCGTTGATCCAGACCATTGGTCGTGCGGCACGTAACGTTAACGGTAAAGCGATTCTCTACGGCGATAAGATCACCCCATCAATGGCGAAAGCGATTGGCGAAACCGAACGTCGCCGCGAGAAACAGCAGAAGTACAACGAGGAACACGGCATTACGCCGCAAGGCTTGAACAAGAAAGTGGTCGATATCCTGGCGTTGGGGCAGAACATTGCTAAAACCAAAGCGAAGGGCAGAGGAAAATCGCGACCGATTGTTGAGCCGGATAATGTGCCGATGGATATGTCGCCTAAAGCGTTGCAGCAGAAAATCCATGAGCTGGAAGGGTTGATGATGCAACACGCGCAGAATCTGGAGTTCGAAGAAGCGGCGCAAATTCGTGACCAGTTGCATCAGCTGCGTGAGCTGTTTATCGCGGCATCGTAACAGGATAGCGAAGAAGACTGATGACAAACGGAAAACAGCCTGATGCGCTACGCTTATCAGGCCTACATTTTCTCCGCAATATATTGAATTTGCGCGGTTTGTAGGCCGGATAAGGCGTTCACGCCGCATCCGGCATAAACAACGCGCACTTTGTCTTCAATAGGAAGCCGGAATTTTCCTTCGGATTTCCGTTAACCTAAAGCCTGTAACGCCTTTTCCAGCGCGTTATGTAACAACTGGCGGTCATGACGATACGGAATATCGCTGGCCTCCAGTACCTCCTGGATTACAATCCGCTCTTTCACCGCCGAGACATCCACTTTTGGCCCGACGATGACCGCATCAATGACCTTTTTACCAACATACTGCTCCATAATTGCCAGCTTGCTTTCCAGCTTCAAATTAGCCGCAGGTAAACTCAACTCACGCCCCAGATTGCCGATATAAACCATCGGCGCTGGCGTGCGGCGTAATGCCTGGGCGATTTCCTTCAGCAGCAGAATTGGCATCAGGCTGGTATAAAAACTGCCAGGCCCAATAATGATGAGATCCGCTTCATTGATAGCGTGAACCGCCTCACGCGTTGCGGGTACATTAGGCGTTAACAATAACTCTTGAATCGGCGTAGTTAACTGGTCGATATTGACCTCGCCGTAAACTTCATGCCCCTGATCGTCAATCGCCATCAGATCAACAGGATGCTCTGACATTGGAATCAAATGCGTATCCACTTTCAGCAGATTACGAATTAAATTGATGGCTTCCAGAGGCCGCACGCTAAGGTGATCCAGCGCCTTTAACATCAAGTTTCCGAGATTATGACCGGAAAGTTCGCCATTGCCACCAAAACGGTATTCAAACATCGCGGAGGCGACGCTCGGTTCCGTTATCAGCTGGTTGAGGCAGTTGCGCATATCGCCCCAGGCAATGCCGCCTTCTGAACGGCGAATACGCCCCGTCGAGCCACCATTATCGGTGGTGGTGACGATACCCGTTAAACGAGAACCCAAAGACGAAAGTGATGAGAGAACGCGTCCCAGTCCATGCCCTCCGCCGAGAGCAACGACACGATCAAGATCAGCCAGCGTACGATTGCGCATATAGTTTCCTGGAGTCAGATTATCCGCGCTACAGTAGCGCAAATTGCGGGGAAACAGCAATTAACCTGCCAATATTGAGGATACAAACTATTTTCTTCTACCTCTAAAGGACGATGCACGCTATGCCTCCCTGATGATGTATATCAAAGTAAAACCGCCATTTTCCCTTATTCTGTAGCGAAATAGCACGATCATGACGCTATATACATGATTACATAGCGAAAGTGTGGATGGTAAAAATCTCATTTACACGCTAGTATCGGCATAACCACTAAACACTCTAGCCTCTGCACCTGGGTCAACTGATACGGTGCTTTGGCCGTGACAATGCTCGTAAAGATTGCCACCAGGGCGAAGGAAGAAATGACTTCGCCTCCCGTATCTGGAAAGGTGTACATGGCTTCACAACTGACTGATGCATTTGCGCGTAAGTTTTACTACTTGCGCCTGTCGATTACCGATGTGTGTAACTTTCGTTGCACCTACTGCCTGCCGGATGGCTACAAACCGAGCGGCGTCACCAATAAAGGCTTTCTTACCGTCGATGAAATTCGCCGGGTTACGCGCGCCTTCGCCAGTCTGGGCACCGAAAAAGTGCGCCTGACAGGCGGTGAGCCGTCTTTACGCCGCGACTTTACCGATATCATCGCCGCTGTGCGGGAAAACGACGCTATCCGCCAGATTGCGGTCACCACCAATGGTTACCGTCTGGAACGCGATGTGGCGAACTGGCGCGATGCGGGACTTACTGGCATTAACGTCAGTGTCGACAGTCTGGACGCCCGCCAGTTTCACGCTATTACCGGGCAGGATAAATTCAACCAGGTCATGGCGGGGATTGATGCTGCATTTGAGGTCGGTTTTGAGAAGGTCAAAGTCAATACCGTGCTGATGCGTGATGTTAATCATCACCAGCTCGACACCTTTCTGAACTGGATCCAGCATCGCCCTATCCAGCTGCGTTTCATCGAACTGATGGAAACGGGCGAGGGCAGCGAGCTCTTCCGTAAGCATCACATCTCTGGTCAGGTTCTGCGTGACGAGCTACTGCGTCGCGGCTGGATCCACCAATTACGTCAACGCAGCGACGGTCCCGCGCAAGTCTTTTGCCATCCAGATTACGCCGGAGAGATTGGCCTTATCATGCCGTATGAAAAAGACTTCTGCGCCACTTGCAACCGCCTGCGCGTTTCCTCCATTGGTAAACTCCATCTCTGCCTGTTTGGTGAAGGCGGCGTTAACCTGCGCGATCTGCTGGAAGACGATACCCAGCAACAGGCGCTGGAAGCGCGTATTTCAGCGGCGCTGCGGGAGAAGAAACAGACCCATTTCCTGCATCAAAACAACACCGGTATTACGCAAAACTTATCGTACATTGGCGGCTAAAACGTCAAAAGGAGAGATCAGATGAGTCAGGTAAGCACTGAATTTATCCCGACCCGTATTGCTATTCTTACGGTTTCTAATCGTCGCGGTGAAGAAGACGATACCTCCGGTCACTATCTGCGCGATTCGGCGCAAGAAGCGGGCCATCACGTTGTCGATAAAGCCATTGTGAAAGAAAACCGCTACGCTATTCGCGCTCAGGTATCTGCGTGGATCGCCAGCGACGATGTACAAGTGGTATTGATTACGGGTGGTACTGGCCTGACGGAAGGTGATCAGGCTCCCGAAGCATTGCTGCCGTTGTTCGACCGTGAAGTTGAAGGTTTTGGTGAAGTGTTCCGGATGTTGTCTTTTGAAGAGATTGGCACTTCCACGTTGCAATCTCGTGCGGTAGCGGGCGTCGCCAACAAAACGCTGATTTTCGCCATGCCGGGTTCGACCAAAGCGTGCCGTACCGCATGGGAAAATATCATCGCGCCGCAGCTGGATGCCCGTACGCGTCCGTGTAATTTCCATCCACATTTGAAGAAATAAGTATGTCGCAACTGACCCATATCAACGCCGCTGGCGAAGCGCACATGGTGGATGTCTCCGCCAAAGCGGAAACCGTGCGTGAAGCGCGGGCGGAAGCCTTTGTCACCATGCGCAGCGAGACGCTGGCGATGATTATTGATGGTCGCCACCACAAAGGCGACGTATTTGCCACTGCGCGTATTGCCGGTATTCAGGCGGCAAAACGCACCTGGGATCTGATCCCGCTCTGTCATCCGCTGATGCTCAGCAAAGTTGAAGTCAATTTACAGGCCGAGCCGGAGCACAATCGGGTGCGTATAGAAACCTTATGCCGCCTGACCGGGAAAACCGGTGTCGAAATGGAAGCATTAACCGCGGCCTCCGTGGCGGCGCTGACCATTTATGACATGTGCAAAGCGGTGCAAAAAGATATGGTGATTGGTCCGGTACGTTTGCTGGCGAAGAGCGGCGGCAAGTCGGGTGACTTTAAGGTGGAAGCGGATGATTAAAGTTCTTTTTTTCGCCCAGGTGCGCGAGTTGGTGGGAACAGATGCAACCGAAGTGGCTGCGGATTTCCCAACTGTTGAAGCGTTACGCCAGCACATGGCTGCGCAGAGCGATCGCTGGGCGCTGGCGCTGGAAGATGGCAAATTACTGGCTGCCGTCAACCAGACGCTGGTGAGTTTTGACCATCCGCTGACTGACGGCGACGAAGTAGCTTTCTTCCCGCCGGTAACCGGAGGTTAAGATGGCAGAAACCAAAATTGTTGTTGGTCCGCAGCCGTTCAGCGTAGGAGAAGAGTACCCGTGGCTGGCGGAGCGTGACGAAGACGGTGCGGTAGTCACCTTTACTGGTAAGGTGCGCAACCATAACCTGGGCGACAGCGTCAAAGCATTAACCCTCGAACACTATCCGGGGATGACTGAAAAAGCACTGGCAGAAATTGTTGATGAAGCGCGTAACCGCTGGCCGCTGGGGCGCGTCACTGTGATTCACCGCATCGGGGAATTATGGCCGGGCGATGAAATCGTTTTTGTCGGTGTCACCAGTGCGCATCGCAGCAGTGCGTTTGAAGCCGGGCAGTTTATTATGGATTATCTCAAAACCCGCGCACCGTTCTGGAAGCGCGAAGCCACGCCGGAAGGCGACCGCTGGGTTGAAGCCCGGGAGAGCGATCAGCAGGCGGCAAAACGCTGGTAGTTTTTTGTTAGCCGGATAAGGCACCGCTGCGTCCGGCAATTTCACCGCTCAGTACATACGTTTACGCTGCGTCGATGCACAGCCTCATCATTTTGCAGTATCCTTAAGATATTCCTTATATCTTCAGGAGATCGTCATGGACAGATTCCCACGTTCTGATTCAATCGTACAACCCCGGGCTGGCTTGCAAACTTATATGGCGCAAGTCTATGGTTGGATGACCGTTGGCTTGTTGCTGACCGCATTTGTTGCCTGGTATGCGGCTAATTCCGCGGCCGTGATGGAGCTGTTGTTCACTAACCGTGTCTTTTTAATCGGTCTGATCATCGCGCAATTAGCATTGGTTATTGTGTTATCAGCGATGATTCAAAAGCTGAGCGCAGGTGTAACGACGATGCTCTTTATGCTTTATTCGGCGCTGACGGGTCTTACGCTTTCCAGTATATTCATTGTCTATACCGCTGCTTCTATCGCCAGTACTTTCGTCGTTACTGCCGGGATGTTCGGCGCAATGAGCCTGTACGGTTACACCACGAAGCGCGATTTAAGTGGCTTTGGCAATATGCTGTTTATGGCGTTAATCGGCATTGTGCTGGCATCGCTGGTCAACTTCTGGTTGAAAAGCGAAGCATTGATGTGGGCAGTTACCTACATCGGCGTGATTGTCTTTGTCGGATTGACGGCGTATGACACGCAGAAACTGAAAAATATGGGTGAGCAGATTGATACCCGCGACACGTCGAACCTGCGCAAATATTCCATTCTTGGCGCGTTAACCTTGTATCTGGACTTCATCAACCTGTTCCTGATGTTGTTGCGGATCTTCGGCAACCGCCGTTAAATTCTCTTCTTCCTGCTGATCCCGGCCTGGAGCCGGGATTTTTTTCGGATTTTATAAAGACTATTCCGCTCATTTACATGAGAACTGAATCGCGGCAAATGCCAGACTATGTCCACTACGTAATTTCAGGGACAGATAACGCATTTGAACAGACAATCCACTGCTACTCAATTACAGCAAAAAAGTGCTTCGCTCAGCAAAATGCTGCTTCTCATTTGGTGGTTAACAGCAGCTGGAGTATGGGCTACGGCAGGCTGTGCCTGGATATTTCAGCATTTGCATTGGGTTACGTCACAAAAGTCTCCAGGTGCGTTTGTCTTCGCTTTGGCTGCGCTGATAATAGGTGGTCTCTGGTTAAACAACGCCCTGAAAAGACTGAATGTATCAGGCGCATGTCTGGTCTATCTGCTAATAATCCTTCTTGTTGGCTTTCTCTTCGCCAGCCTTTATACCTTTTCGAGCATAGCGACGGTAATGGGAATTACGGGAGGGATGTTTGCCGCAATGGCGCTGATTTGCTCTTGTAGTAATAGGGTTATCCCACCAGTCAGACAGTTATATTCATATATTTTCTGTGGTTTGAGTATTGCTTTTGTTGTTAACCTGATCCTTACCAGCAGTTTTTCCGTGTGGTTAGCGAGTATTTTGACTGTCTTTATCTGGGGCATTACGGCTGCCTGTGAAGCAACAACACTGGAAGATTTGATCCGTGTTGCCGACACCTCTGAAATTTCAGGTTCTCTTCGCTGTATCGTTCCTGGGGCAATAACACTCTATTTTAGTATTTTAAGCGTCCTCTTTAGAATTACTGTAACAGTTCTTGAATTTATTAATGGTTTAGTGTGGTAGTGCGAATTGACGAGTTTTATTGCGTTAATTGGAATAGATAATGATATTTAACTTAAGGATATAAAAATAATGAATTCGCGCTCAGCAAATAACATAACTAATGATTTTCAGCACGAAGCCAGGATATTAAACAGCATATGGCTCATTACCGCTTTAGGTTTGGTGGCAACCGCAGGACTGGCCTGGGGAGCTAAGTATCTCGAAATTACGGCAACCAAATATGATTCACCAACAATGTATGTCGCCATAGGGTTATTATTAGTTTGTATGTATGGCTTAAGTAAGGATATCAACAAGATAAATGCCGTCATCGCAGGCGTAATATATCTGTTTTTACTCTCTTTGGTGGCGATTGTCGTTGCAAGTTTAGCTCCTGTACCTGCCATTATCGTCGTGTTCAGCACTGCGGGCGCGATGTTTTTAATCAGTATGCTGGCCGGTTTATTATTTAATGTTGATCCTGGTTCTCACCGTTTTATCATTATGATGACGTTGACAGGGTTGGCCCTGGTGATCATCATGAATGCCGCATTAATGAGTGAACGACCCGTTTGGGTAATAAGTTGCTTAATGATTGTGTTATGGTCAGGCATTATCTCGCATGGACGAAATAAGCTCCTTGAATTGGCGGGGAAATGCCATAGTGAAGAGTTGTGGAGTCCGGTTCGTTGCGCTGTTACAGGTGCATTAACACTCTATTACTATTTTATCGGCTTCTTTGGGATACTTGCCGCGATAGCTATAACGCTTGTCTGGCAAAGGCATACGCGTTTTTTTCATTAGTCGTAAATGCAGATACTAAAGAACTTAACTAAACTTCACATCGCCGCTTCATTTTTCGCCCGTAGCTTCTTCGCCTGGCTTTCCAGTAGCAGGTAACAGATCAGCGCCAGCAGCAGCGGGATAAAGTAATACAGGACGCGATAAGCGAGCAGGGCGGCGATAATGCTCCCTTTCGAGGTATGCTCCCCAGCCAGTAGTGCGATAAACACCGCTTCCAGCACACCGATCCCCGCCGGAATATGCACGATGACGCCAGCAATACTACTAACCAGTAACACGCCCAGTACAAAGAAATAGTTCACGCTTTGACCAAGTAACAGCCAGATAATCGCCCCCATTACCATCCAGTTAACGCTGGAAATCAGCATCTGAGCGAGGGCGAATTTCCATGAAGGCAGCACCAGCTTTTGCCCTTTGATGGTCATATGGCGGTGCTTCGCGAAAGCGCAAAACCACAAATAAACCGCGATAATCATCAGTAAGCCAATGCCGAGAATACGCAGCGTAGTTTGATCGACATACCAGTGATCCGGCAACTCCACCACGCCTGCGGTAAAGATAATCCCTGCCAGTAAAATATAGCCCAGCCAGTTGGTGGTAATACTGAGCGAGAAAATCCGCGTAATAGTGCTGCCCGGTAACCCTAGTCGGGAGTACAAACGATAGCGCATACCAATGCCGCCGACCCAGGTACTGAGCGTCAGGTTGAAGGCGTAGCAGATAAACGACACCAGCATCACCTGGCGCTTCGCCAGTTTGTGACCGCAGTAAAAGCGGGCGAGCAGGTCATAGCAGCCGTAAATCAGATAGCTGACGACCACCAGCCCGACCGCACTAAGCAGCGCAACGCGATTGTAGTCGCGGATGACCTTCCAGACCTCTTCCCAGTCCACTTTTTTGGCGTAGACCACCAGCAACACAATCACCGCGATAAAAAACAGCCAGGTGAGGATCTTCTTTGCTAAGCGCCAGCGCGGGTGTGATTTACTCATCAGGGTTTTACCCCCGTGTTTTCAGTTTCTACCCGATCCTGCGTTTCCATTGTCGGTTGTGCGGGCGGATCAACCTGCGCCAGACGTGGTGTGTGTGCCGGAAGCCAGCCAACCAGCGCCGGGAAGTGGCGTAAAAAGTGGAACGCCAGCACGCTTTTGGTCAGGTTCCACCAGGTGCGTTTCGGCAGCATGGTCTCATCGACCTGCTGACAATCTGCGGCAATAATGCCGTTCAGATTATCGCGCAGCGTCTGGTTAAAATGACGATCGTGGATGATGACATTTGCTTCGAGATTCAGTGACAAACTGAGCGGATCGAGATTACTGGACCCTACTGTCGCCCAGTGATCGTCCATCAATGCCACTTTGCCGTGGAGCGGGCGGCGGCGGTACTCAAATACCTGAACGCCGCCTTTAACCAGATAGTTATACAGCAAGCGCGCACCGACTCTGACAATCGGCATATCCGGTTCGCCCTGAATGATCAGTTTGATCCGCACCCCGCGCCGTGCCGCTTTACGCAAGGCGTGTAAAAATCGATAGCCGGGGAAGAAGTAGGCGTTGGCGATAATGACTTCTCGCCGCGCCTGAGTGAGCATTTTCAGATAGTGACGTTCAATATCATCGCGATGTTCTTCGTTATCGCGCCAGACCAGCAATACCTGCGCTTCTCCCGGCTGGCGGTTCTCTTCCGCTTTGTGATGACGTCGCCACCAGCGTCGTGCCGCGCTCTGTCCAGGCAGGTTTTCCAGCTCAAACTGGAGAATATCTTCGACAATCGGCCCTTCAAGGCGTACCGCGTAATCCTGTTTAGCCTCTGGACCGTAGCTGGACATATGCTCGGCGGAGTAATTCAGCCCGCCAATAAAGGCGATACGCGCGTCGATCACCACAATTTTGCGATGCATCCGGCGAAACACATTGGTGCGCATACCAAAAAGGCGAGGGCGGGGATCGTAGTAGCGAAATACCACGCCAGCTGCCGTCAGTTCATTGACAAACTCATCGCTGAGATCCGGCGAACCGTAGCCATCCAGCAAGACTTCCGCTTTAACCCCGCGTTGCGCTGCTGCCAGTAGTGCCGCATGCAGCTGTTTGCCGACGTCATCCTCAAACCAGATAAACGTTTCAAGAATGATGCGTTCTTGTGCCTCGCCAATCGCCTTAAACACCGCGGGATAATATTGCTCGCCGTTTTCCAGCAACTGGATCTTATTGCCTTCGCGCCAGCTACATTTCATAAATGAATCTCCGCACTTAAAGGGGCATGATCAGAAAGGTGTCGCCATGTCCGCAGCGGCAACGCGGTTGGCGCGCTGGCGCTGGCATTTTTGACGTAGATCCTGTCCAGTCGTAGTAGAGGAAATTGCACCGGAAACGTGCGCGCCGGGCGTCCGTGGACGCGGGTAAAAATCTCATCCAGTCCGGCCTGCACTTTTAACGGATGATTAGCTTTTTGCCGCCAGTCATTGAAATCACCCGCCACCAATACCGGTTCGCCGTCCGGTAGCTCATTCACCCATTCGGCGAGCATCGCAAGCTGCGCCTGACGGTGCGCCTCACGCAGGCCCAGATGTACGCACATCACATGAATCGCTTTTCCGGTCATCGGTGGCACAATGCGGCAGTAGAGCACGCCGCGCTTTTCCGCACCATCGACCGAAACATCGCGATTCTCATAATGTTCAATGGGATAACGCGACAGTACGGCGTTGCCGTGATGCCCTTCCGGGTATACGGCATTGCGACCGTAGGCAAAATCGCTCCACATCGTGTCGGCGAGAAACTCGTAGTGCGAGGTATCGGGCCAGTTTTCCACATGCAGCGGATGAACTTCGTGCGCGCCCATCACTTCCTGCAGGCAAACAATATCGGCGCTGACGGTACGCACCGCGTCGCGAAGTTCCGGCAAAATGAAGCGTCGGTTAAACGCGGTAAAACCTTTGTGAATGTTGATGGTGAGCACCTTGAACGAAAATTGTTGTGTTTGATCGGGCATAATTTTCCTGTCTTTGCCTCTTATCTCATTGAAATAGTGTAGTCGGCGTCACAAAAAGGTGCGGTCTTACGGAATTTTCCGTAAAGTTCGGTACTCTGAGTAAGTAGAGATAAATTCTTCAGGAGAGAAGCCATGAAGTGGCAACAACGTGTTCGTGTCGCAACTGGTCTAAGTTGCTGGCAGATTATGTTGCATTTACTGGTAGTGGCGCTGCTGGTGGTGGGCTGGATGAGTAAGACTCTGGTTCACGTCGGCGTGGGATTATGCGCACTGTATTGTGTCACGGTAGTGATGATGTTGGTGTTTCAGCGCCACCCCGAGCAACGCTGGCGTGAGGTGGCAGACGTGCTGGAAGAGCTGACCACGACCTGGTATTTTGGCGCAGCGCTGATTGTGCTGTGGCTGTTGTCCCGTGTACTGGAAAACAACTTTTTGCTGGCAATTGCAGGGCTGGCAATCCTTGCCGGCCCGGCGGTAGTGTCTTTGCTGGCGAAAGATAAGAAGTTACATCACCTTACGTCTAAACATCGCGTACGCCGCTGACCCTGTCGTGGCCGTTATCACCAGTAGCGGCCACAAACTATTCCACACAATATCCAGACTCGCATCCTTCAAATAAATCTGCTTGGTAATGTCCGTAAAGTGGCGAATAGGGTTAATCCACGTCAGGTTTTGCAGCCATACTGGCATGTTTTCCACCGGAGAAACGTAACCGGAAAGGAGAATGGCGGGCATCATAAAAACAAACACGCCGATAAACGCCTGCTGTTGTGTCGAGCAGAGTGATGAAATCAACAGACCGAATCCCACCAGCGATAAACCGTAAATCACCATCGTAAAGTAGAACAGCGCCAGCGATCCGGCGAAGGGGATTTGATACGCCCAGATACCAATCGCCAGCACAATGGTGGCCTGGAAGGTGGCGACAATTAACGCCGGTACGGCTTTGCCGATGAAGATCTGCCAGGTGGTGAGCGGCGAAACCAGTAGCTGATCGAGCGTACCTTGTTCACGTTCGCGGGCGACGGAAAGTGAAGTGACGATCATTACGCCGATAGTGGTGATCATGGCGATCAGCGACGGCACCACAAACCATTTGTAGTCAAGATTCGGGTTATACCAGTTGCGTACCACCAGCTCGCTGTTGTTAGGTTTCGGTTTTCCTTCCAGCAGCTCCTGCTGATAATTTTTGACGATCTGTTGCAGGTAGTTGGCGGCAATTTGCGCACTGTTGGAGTTACGCCCGTCGAGGATCAACTGCAACGGCGCGGTCTGGAAGGTATCCAGTTTGCGCGAGAAGTCAGCCGGGAAACGCACCAGTAGTAACGCCTTTTGTGTGTCGATGGTTGGGCGGATCTCCTGTGGGCTTTTCAGCAGCAGCACATGAGTAAAGGCGCTGGCGCGGGCAAAACGTTGGGTCAGCTCCACCGAATGCTCGCCGTTATCTTCATCGTAGATGGCGATGGTGGCGTTAGTCACTTCCAGCGTGGCGGCGAACGGGAACAGAATCACCTGAATAAGCACAGGTAAAATCAGAATCGCGCGGGTTTGCGGTTCGCGCAGCAGCGACTGCAACTCTTTGCGGATTAACGTCCATAAGCGATGAAACATGCTCTTCTCCCTAATCCAGCCGACGTTTGGTTTTCAGCCACGTCAGGCCGATAAACATCACCGCCGAAGCGATCAAAAACAGCACGTTTACCACCAGCACCACTGGAATATTCCCGGCGAGGAACAGGCTTTGCAGGGTGCTGACGAAATAACGAGCGGGAATAATGTACGTCACCGCGCGGATCACCGCGGGCATACTGTCGATCTGAAAAATAAAGCCAGAGAGCATAATCGACGGCAGGAACGCGGCGTTCAGGGCGACCTGAGCGGCATTGAACTGGTTGCGGGTAATCGTGGAAATCAGCAGCCCCATCCCCAGGGTACTGAGTAAAAACAGGCTGGAGATAAAAAACAGAATCAGCAGCGACCCGCGATACGGCACGCCGAGAATAAACACCGACACCAGCATACACAGCAGCATCGCCAGCATCCCGAGAAAGTAATAGGGGATCAGCTTACACAGCAGCAGCTCCGTGCGGGTAATCTCCGTAGAGAGCAGAGCCTCCATGGTGCCGCGTTCCCATTCTCGCGCCACCACCAGCGAGGTGAGAATCGCGCCGATGACCGTCATGATGATGGTCACCGCACCGGGGATAATGAAGTGCTGGCTAATCGCCGCCGGGTTAAACCAGTAGCGGGTTTGTACATCAATAAGCGGTTCAAAAGTCTGCCCGTTGTCCTCCGCTCGCTGCATTTGCCAGATCTGCCAGATCCCTTCGACATACCCCTGCACAAAGTTAGCGGTATTCGGCTCACTGCCGTCGGTGATCACCTGAATCGGTGCGGTGGCGTTGGCGCGCTCCATCTGTTCGGCGAAATCCACCGGAATAACCACCAGACCGCGAATTTTCCCCGCCTGCATTTTGGCGATCAGTTCCTGACGGTTATCGCTGATGGTGGCGTCGATGTAGGGCGAACCGGTCATAGTGTGGGTGAAATCCAGCGCCGCTTCGCTACGCTGTTCCAGTAAAATCCCGACCCGCAGCTTGCTGGAGTCGAGGTTAATGCCGTAACCAAAAATAAACAGCAGCAACAGCGGGATCACTACCGCAATCAGCCAGCTACTCGGATCGCGAACGATCTGCCGCGTCTCTTTGACGCACAGCGCCCGCACGCGACGCCAGGAAAGGATCGGGTTACTCATTGCTATGCTCCTTATCCCAGTCGTGGATCAACTGAATAAAGGCTTGCTCCATGGTGGGATCGGGTTGCTCATCGTTAGCCGACTGTGCTTTCAAATCGTCCGGCGTGCCGCTGGCGATTAATTTCCCACGGTACACCAGGCCAATGCGGTCGCAATATTCCGCTTCATCCATAAAGTGGGTGGTGACCATCACCGTGACGCCTTTCTCTACCATGCTGTTGATATGTAGCCAAAATTCACGGCGGGTGAGAGGATCAACGCCGGACGTCGGTTCGTCGAGAAACAGAATGTCCGGTTCATGCATCAGCGAACAGGCCAGCGCCAGCCGCTGTTTAAAACCTAATGGCAGTTCATCGGTGGCGTGTGAGGCAATACTTTTCAGGCCAAATGCCTCGCTCATACGGGAGATTTTTTCGTTCTGCGCCCGACCGCGTAAGCCATACACACCAGAGAAAAAGCGTAAATTCTGTTCGACCGTCAGGTTGCCGTAGAGCGAAAATTTTTGCGCCATATAGCCGAGATGCTGGCGCGCTTTACCGGAACTCTCTTTCAGATCCATCCCCAGCACCAGCGCCTGGCCAGAGGTCGGCACCAGCAAACCGCACATCATCTTAAAGGTGGTCGATTTACCCGCGCCGTTTGGCCCCAGCAAACCAAAAATCTCCCCACGTTTAACGGCAAAGTTGACGTGATCGGTGGCGGCAAAATCACCAAATTTCTTGGTCAGTTCTTTCGCTTCGATCACCGTCTCGCCGGGTGTGCCTTCTACCGTATGCAATATTGCACCCAGCGGCGATTCTGAGGTTCCGGCACCGCCCAGCAAATCAATAAACGCATCTTCAAAACGCGGCGTAGTTTCGTTGATGTTGATTTCCGGCATCCCGTCGGCATGGCGAATATCGTCTGGTGTGGCCTCTTTTTTGAGGATCAGACGTACCGATTTCCCCTGAATCATGCCGTCGCTGACCTGCGGCAGTTTCAAGGCGCGTTGCAACAGTTTGCGGTTGCCCTCGTGTGGACTGGTCATCAGAAAGCTGCGTCCGGCCATGGTTTGTGTCAGGGCTTTTGGTTCTCCCTGATACAGCAACTCGCCTTCGTTCATCAGTAACACGTCACGGCACTGCTCGGCTTCGTCGAGATACGAGGTACTCCAGAGGATTAACATCCCTTCGCCCGCCAGCTCATGCACCATCTGCCACAGTTCGCGCCGTGAGATAGGGTCAACGCCGACGCCGGGTTCATCGAGCAGCAACACTTTCGGTTCGCCCACCAGGGTACAGGCCAGGCCGAGTTTTTGTTTCATCCCACCGGAGAGCTTGCCCGCCAGGCGTCCGGTAAACGGGCCAAGAGATGTAAACTCCAGCAGGCGAGCAAAAGTTTGCTTACGTGCCTCGCCGGTGACGCTGCGCAAATCCGCGTACAGATTGAGGTTCTCCATCACCGTCAGATCTTCATACAGACCAAATTTCTGCGGCATATAGCCGAGCACGGCGTGCAGCGCGCCGTCGTTTTTGATCGGATCAAAGCCAATCACCGTGGCATTGCCGCTGTCGGGTTTCAGTAATCCCGCCAGCATCCGCATTAGCGTGGTTTTACCTGCACCATCCGGCCCCACCAGCCCCGTCACATAACCGGCGTGAATGGTACAGTCGAGCGGCGCGACGGCGGGCTTGTCCATGCCCGGAAAGCGTTTTTCCAGGCCGTTCAGCGTGATAACGGCATCATTCATGTCCTGCCTCGTCACCGAATTGTACCGTCACTGGCATTCCCTGGCGTAACGCATCATCGGCGTCGGTCACCACAATACGCAGGCGATAGACGAGGTCGGTACGCAGATCCGGCGTTTCGACGGTTTTCGGGGTAAATTCAGCAGTCGGCGAAACGAAACCAATCTGCCCGTGATAGGGCTTGTCCGGGCGACCATCGGTATAAAGCAGCACTTTGCGCCCCGGCTGGGCCTGGTCAAGATTCCGTTCATCAACATAAGCGCGCACCCACACCGGACGCGTTAGTGAAACGGTAAACACCGTGCCACCTTCATTGAGAACCGTGCCTGGCTCCACCGCGCGCGTTAACAGCGTGCCATCAGACGGTGCTATCAACGTTGAGTCTTGTAAATTCAGCTCCGCCTGCGCCAGTTGCGCCTGCGCCTGTTCGAGGCTGGCTTTCGCCTGAGCGATGTCCTGTTCACGGTTACCGGAACGGTACTGACGCAATTTATCCTGTGCTGATTTCAGCGTTGCCTGCGCCTGGTCGCGCGAGGAGCGGGCATTTTCCAGGTCATTTGCCGAAATAGTGCGGCTTTTCCACAACCCTTGCTGGCGGTTATAGAAGTTCTGCGCATAGTCATAGGCGGCTTGCGCCTGTTTCACCGCAGCGGCGGCCTGAGCGATTTCTTCATCGCGATACCCGGCAAGCATCAGGTCATACTGCGCCTGTGCCACCGAGACGCCCGCTTTCGCCTGCATCAGGGCAATCTCATACGGCTTGTGATCCAGTTCGCCCAGCACCTGGCCCGCTTTGATAGCATCACCTTCGTCCACCGCCAGCGATTCAACGCGCCCCCCAACACGGAAACTAAGATTCACCGTACGAATATCCACGTTGCCATACAGCGTCAGGCCGTTATCCTGGCGGCTTTGATACCACCAGTAGCCTCCGGCAACCACGGCGGCAAGTACCACTACCGCCAGTCCGATCACGACAGGTTTTTTCATCACTACAAACTCCTTTGCGATAATCCTTGCAAAATCAGGTCGATATGACAGGTCACCGTCTGGTTGATCAGTTCGGTCTTTTCTTCATCGAACGCGGTCCAGCCGGTACGTAACAAAATGGTTTCTTTGCCAAGACGGAACGCCAGAATCTCACCAATCAACGCATGGGTGTGAAGGATCATGCGGGTATCGTTGGCGTCGCAGCCGGTCCAGGCGGCAATCAGGCGTGTCAGGTGGCTGTGTAGCGGACTAATCACCTGTTCGTGCACCAGGTGGTAGGCTGCCGTGGGAGAGAGCTGCTCACGGGAGATAAACTTGCTGAGGTTGACGGTGTCATCCTGGGTGAGCAGCTTAATCATGTTCCTGCAGGCGCGAAGGATCAGTTCACGGATAGCTGCGCGATCAGGCTGTGGTTGTGCGAACAAGCATTCGGCTTCTTCGGCGTGCGGACGAAACTGCTCGCCAATGAAATCGGCAATCCATTGGGCGCAGGCGAGGTACAAATCTTCTTTCGAACCGAAGTAATAGGTGATGGCAGCGATATTCTGCCCGGCCTGGGCGGCTATCTCGCGGGTGGTGGCGTTCATTCCATATTCACCAAACTGCGCCAGTGCGGCAGCAATCAGCTGTTTTTTCGCCTGTTCACCCTTGATTGTCATGGCAGGATTATTCATCGCACAGTCCATTCTTAATCAAATGATTGATTAAGATTATGACTCCATAGGGGAGTTGTCCAGTATGGCTAAGAATTTTGGCTACGCCAGTCACAGGGATAATTTATGCGCTGTGTCACAAAAACTGCTACACTCCGCTCCCTCATGACATTGTGGTTTTTGTCATTTTCCTTTTCAGTATCTCCCTGAAAACTACACCGGTAACGGTCGGGGCGGTTCGGAGTAGTTATGTCTTTCGATTCTTTGGGTTTAAGCCCTGATATCCTGCGCGCCGTTGCCGAGCAGGGTTACCGTGAACCCACCCCTATTCAGCAGCAGGCGATCCCTGCGGTGCTGGAAGGCCGCGACCTGATGGCTAGCGCCCAGACCGGTACCGGTAAAACAGCGGGCTTTACGCTGCCGCTGTTGCAACACCTGATCACTCGCCAGCCGCACGCCAAAGGGCGTCGTCCGGTACGTGCGCTCATTCTTACCCCGACCCGTGAACTGGCTGCGCAGATTGGCGAAAACGTCCGTGATTACAGCAAATATTTGAACATTCGTTCGCTGGTGGTGTTTGGCGGTGTCAGCATTAACCCGCAAATGATGAAGCTGCGCGGCGGCGTTGATGTTCTGGTGGCAACACCGGGACGTTTGCTGGACCTGGAACATCAAAATGCAGTGAAGCTGGATCAGGTTGAAATCCTCGTCCTCGATGAAGCTGACCGCATGCTCGACATGGGCTTTATCCACGATATCCGTCGCGTGTTAACAAAACTGCCAGCGAAACGCCAGAACCTGCTGTTCTCTGCGACCTTCTCTGACGATATTAAAGCCCTGGCGGAAAAACTGTTGCACAACCCGCTGGAAATCGAAGTGGCACGCCGCAATACCGCGTCTGATCAGGTGACACAGCACGTTCACTTTGTCGATAAGAAACGTAAACGGGAACTGTTGTCGCACATGATTGGCAAAGGGAACTGGCAGCAGGTGCTGGTGTTTACCCGTACCAAACATGGCGCTAACCATCTGGCTGAACAGCTCAATAAAGATGGCATCCGCAGTGCGGCGATCCACGGTAATAAATCGCAAGGTGCGCGTACCCGTGCGCTGGCCGATTTTAAATCGGGTGACATACGCGTACTGGTGGCAACTGACATCGCTGCGCGCGGTCTGGATATCGAAGAGTTGCCGCACGTCGTCAACTATGAACTGCCAAACGTACCGGAAGATTATGTCCACCGTATCGGGCGTACCGGTCGTGCCGCAGCCACCGGAGAAGCGTTGTCGTTGGTGTGTGTTGATGAACACAAACTGCTGCGTGATATCGAAAAACTGCTGAAAAAAGAGATCCCGCGCATTGCGATTCCGGGCTATGAGCCGGACCCGTCAATCAAAGCCGAACCGATCCAGAACGGTCGCCAGCAACGTGGCGGCGGCGGTCGTGGGCAAGGTGGTGGTCGCGGTCAACAGCAACCACGCCGTGGGGAAGGTGGCGCAAAATCTGCAAGCGCGAAACCTGCAGAAAAACCGTCTCGCCGCCTCGGCGATGCCAAACCGGCAGGCGAACAACAACGTCGCCGCCGTCCGCGTAAACCTACCGCTGCGCAGTAATCTTTTATGCCGGGCTATGCCCGGCATCAGGCTGATGAACAAACGCAAAACTGCCTGATGCGCTACGCTTATCAGGCCTACGTGAACTCTGCAATATATTGAATTTGCATGCTTTTGTAGGCCGGATAAGGCGTTTACGCCGCATCCGGCATTTCACAACAAGCACTTGTCAGCAATTTGAGAACACGGGAAAAAATTTATCTGTTTTACCGCCCATAAGCCACCGAGACGTTACTTCTCTATAGCCAATTGTTCGCGCAACTCCATTAAAAGGTAGCCCAGTCGATTCTTGCCCTTACCATTACCACCGTCTCCCCAGTAAGCATCGTTTTCCGTATGCTCAACCAGTTTTGCGGGCGCGGTTGCCAGCAAGAGCGCACGCAGTTCTGGATGCTGTTCGAATTTAGCGCGAAGTGCTTTTCGCATCACCTGTTCTTTGACCGACTCCCAGTTTTTACGCAGAGGCTTAGAACGATCGCGCCCCATGCGTGCGGCGACCATAGGGGAAGAAACCCGACGGATCTCTTCGCGGTATTTTTCATCAAGGAATTTTTGTGCCTGAAAATAGTGTTCTGAGGTGGGCCAGGTTTTCCCGTCAACCTTGATGGGCCAGGCGGCAAAGTTAGAAAAATCACCGTAGTCATCGCTGGTGCTGTAGAAATTTATGATGGTGTCTTGCATGACGTGTTGGATCCTTTGTGCTCGAACGGGCATTAAACCGCATTATGTTGGTGGTTATTGCGAGCCGCTTTCCAGAAACAGAAAAACCATTACCCCTGAAAACCGAAAAATGCCACAATATTGGCTGTTTATACAGTATTTCAGGTTTTCTCATGGCATTAACCGCCGCGCTTAAAGCGCAAATTGCCGCCTGGTATAAGGCGCTTCAGGAACAGATCCCCGACTTTATTCCCCGTGCGCCGCAGCGGCAGATGATTGCGGACGTCGCCAAAACGCTGGCCGGAGAAGAAGGGCGGCATCTGGCGATTGAAGCCCCCACCGGCGTTGGGAAAACGCTCTCCTATTTGATCCCCGGCATCGCCATTGCCCGCGAAGAGCAAAAAACGCTGGTGGTGAGTACCGCCAACGTGGCGTTGCAGGATCAGATTTACAGCAAAGATTTACCGCTGCTGAAAAAGATCATTCCCGATCTTAAATTCACTGCCGCTTTTGGGCGTGGGCGCTACGTTTGCCCGCGTAATCTGACGGCGCTCGCCAGCACTGAGCCCACGCAACAGGATCTGCTGGCGTTTCTTGACGACGAACTGACGCCAAATAATCAGGAAGAGCAAAAACGTTGTGCGAAGCTGAAGGGCGATCTCGACACTTATAAATGGGATGGTCTGCGCGATCATACTGATATCGCTATAGATGACGATCTCTGGCGTCGTTTAAGTACCGACAAAGCCAGCTGCCTCAACCGCAACTGTTACTACTATCGTGAATGCCCGTTTTTTGTTGCTCGTCGGGAGATTCAGGAAGCGGAAGTGGTGGTGGCAAACCATGCGCTGGTGATGGCGGCGATGGAAAGCGAAGCCGTACTACCTGACCCGAAAAATCTGCTGCTGGTGCTGGACGAAGGTCATCACCTGCCAGATGTGGCCCGGGATGCGCTGGAGATGAGTGCCGAAATCACCGCGCCCTGGTATCGACTACAGCTGGACTTGTTCACGAAACTGGTCGCTACCTGCATGGAGCAGTTTCGCCCGAAGACCATCCCACCGCTGGCGATCCCTGAACGTTTGAATGCGCATTGTGAAGAGTTGTATGAGCTTATCGCCTCGTTAAACAACATTCTCAATCTCTACATGCCTGCCGGGCAGGAGGCAGAGCACCGTTTTGCGATGGGCGAACTGCCTGATGAAGTGCTGGAGATCTGCCAGCGGCTGGCAAAACTCACCGAGATGCTGCGTGGTCTGGCGGAGTTATTTCTTAACGATTTAAGTGAGAAAACCGGCAGCCACGATATTGTGCGTCTGCATCGGTTGATTTTGCAGATGAACCGCGCGTTGGGGATGTTCGAGGCGCAAAGCAAACTCTGGCGGCTGGCGTCTCTGGCGCAATCTTCCGGTGCGCCGGTGACCAAATGGGCGACGCGGGAAGAGCGCGAAGGGCAGCTGCATCTCTGGTTTCACTGCGTGGGGATACGTGTCAGCGATCAGCTGGAAAGGCTGCTGTGGCGCAGTATTCCGCACATTATTGTCACCTCCGCAACCTTGCGTTCGCTGAACAGTTTTTCGCGTTTGCAGGAGATGAGCGGGCTGAAAGAGAAAGCGGGCGACCGTTTTGTGGCGCTGGATTCCCCCTTTAACCACTGCGAACAGGGCAAAATTGTTATTCCCCGGATGCGCGTTGAGCCTTCCATCGACAACGAAGAGCAGCATATTGCCGAAATGGCGGCCTTTTTCCGTGAGCAGGTGGAGAGCAAAAAACATCTCGGTATGTTGGTACTGTTTGCCAGCGGACGGGCGATGCAGCGCTTTCTCGACTATGTGACGGATTTACGCCTGATGCTGCTGGTGCAGGGCGATCAGCCGCGTTATCGCTTAGTTGAACTGCACCGCAAACGCGTTGCCAACGGTGAGCATAGTGTGCTGGTGGGCTTACAGTCATTTGCCGAAGGGCTTGATTTGAAAGGTGATCTGCTCAGCCAGGTGCATATCCACAAAATCGCTTTTCCGCCCATCGACAGCCCGGTGGTGATCACCGAAGGGGAATGGCTGAAAAGCCTCAACCGCTATCCGTTTGAGGTGCAAAGCCTGCCGAGCGCCTCGTTTAACCTGATTCAGCAGGTTGGGCGACTGATTCGAAGCCACGGTTGCTGGGGCGAAGTGGTTATCTACGACAAACGCTTGCTGACCAAAAATTATGGCAAGCGACTACTGGATGCATTACCGGTATTTCCGATAGAGCAACCGGAAGTCCCTGAAGGTATAGTTAAAAAGAAAGAAAAAACGAAATCCCCACGCCGTCGGCGGCGTTAATGATGTGAGTCAGGTAAGGAGTCGTAAATGGACTATCGCAAAATCATTAAAGAGATCGGGCGCGGGAAAAACCACGCGCGCGATTTAGACCGGGATACTGCGCGCGGTCTGTATGCCCATATGCTCAATGGTGAAGTCCCTGACCTTGAGTTGGGCGGCGTATTGATTGCGCTACGTATCAAAGGGGAAGGGGAAGCAGAGATGCTCGGCTTTTACGAAGCCATGCAAAATCACACCATCAAGCTGACGCCGCCTGCAGGCAAGCCGATGCCGATTGTCATCCCCAGTTACAACGGCGCGCGTAAACAGGCCAACCTGACGCCGTTGTTGGCGATTCTCCTGCACAAACTCGGTTTTCCTGTGGTGGTTCACGGGGTTAGCGAAGATCCAACCCGCGTGCTGACTGAAACCATTTTTGAATTGATGGGTATTACGCCAACGTTGCACGGCGGGCAGGCGCAGGCGAAGCTCGACGAACATCAACCGGTGTTTATGCCAGTCGGCGCGTTTTGCCCGCCGCTGGAAAAACAACTGGCGATGCGCTGGCGGATGGGCGTGCGTAACAGTGCACATACCCTGGCGAAACTGGCGACGCCATTTGCCGAAGGTGAGGCGCTGCGTCTTTCCAGCGTTTCGCATCCGGAATACATTGGACGCGTCGCGAAGTTCTTTAGCGATATCGGCGGGCGGGCGCTACTAATGCATGGTACTGAAGGTGAAGTGTATGCTAATCCGCAGCGCTGCCCGCAGATCAATCTCATTGACCGTGAAGGGATGCGGGTGCTGTATGAAAAACAGGACACTGCTGGTAGCGAGTTACTGCCACAAGCAAAAGATCCGGAAACCACGGCGCAGTGGATTGAGCGTTGCCTTGCTGGCAGCGAACCGATTCCCGAATCGCTGAAAATCCAGATGGCTTGCTGCCTGGTGGCTACGGGTGAAGCGGCAACTATCAGCGACGGCCTGGCGCGCGTTAATCAGGCATTTTAATTCTTTTCTCAGCCGGATGAGCCATGTCATCCGGCTTTTACCCCACCGCAATATGAAATTCCTGCATCTTTATTGACCTTCCCACGCCCGGCGTGCAGCATAAAAAAACAACAAACACATAACATAAACAGGAGTTAACCATGGAAAGTGGTCATCGCTTTGATGCTCAGACGCTGCACAGTTTTATTCAGGCTGTATTTCGTCAGATGGGTAGCGAGGAACAAGAAGCGAAATTAGTGGCCGATCATTTAATCGCGGCAAACCTGGCAGGGCATGATTCTCATGGTATTGGCATGATCCCAAGCTATGTGCGTTCCTGGAGTCAGGGGCATCTGCAAATTAACCATCATGCCAAAATCGTTAAAGAGGCGGGGGCGGCAGTCACGCTCGATGGCGATCGCGCATTTGGTCAGGTCGCGGCACATGAAGCGATGGCGCTGGGGATTGAGAAAGCGCATCAGCACGGTATTGCCGCCGTGGCGCTACATAACTCGCATCATATCGGCCGTATCGGTTACTGGGCGGAGCAGTGTGCAGCGGCGGGGTTTGTCTCTATCCACTTTGTTAGCGTGGTCGGTATTCCAATGGTCGCGCCGTTCCACGGTCGCGACAGCCGCTTTGGCACCAATCCGTTCTGTGTGGTTTTCCCTCGTAAAGATAATTTCCCGCTGTTGCTTGATTACGCCACCAGCGCCATTGCATTTGGCAAAACCCGCGTCGCCTGGCATAAAGGCGTCCCCGTGCCGCCAGGTTGCCTGATTGACGTTAACGGCGTGCCGACGACCAATCCGGCGGTAATGCAGGAGTCGCCGTTGGGTTCGCTGTTGACCTTTGCCGAACATAAAGGCTACGCCCTTGCAGCGATGTGTGAAATTCTTGGCGGGGCGCTTTCCGGCGGTAAAACGACGCATCAGGAAACGTTACAAACCAGTCCCGATGCCATTCTTAACTGCATGACCACTATCATCATCAACCCGGAACTCTTCGGCGCGCCGGATTGTAGCGCGCAGACCGAAGCCTTTGCCGAGTGGGTGAAAGCCTCGCCGCATGATGATGATAAGCCGATTTTGCTACCGGGCGAGTGGGAAGTGAACACGCGTCGCGAACGGCAGGAGCAGGGGATTCCATTGGATGCGGGAAGCTGGCAGGCCATTTGTGATGCGGCGCGGCAGATTGGTATGTCGGAAGAGACGTTGCAGGCTTTCTGTCAGCAGTTAGCCAGCTAAAAAAAGCCCGTCCAGTAACGGACGGGCAAACAAGGGTAATATAGGATCAATGAGGGTTAGAGCATATGCGTCTGTCGGCAAACAGACAGGGAAATACTTGTGCTGGACGTAGCGTAAACGCCTGATCCGTCCAACGGTTCGGATTTTGTAGGCCTGATAAGACGCGGTAGCGTCGCATCAGGCATCTGTTGCCGGATGCGGCGTAAACGCCTTATCCGTCCTACGAATTACTTATAAATTACCGCAGTACCGCTTAATTTATTGTTGTTGGTGGCGGAAGTGATGCTGTATCCACTGGCACCGGCTGCCGCGGCTTTCTCAGCCAGTTTCGCTTCCAGGGCATCGAGGGTGGATGCGCCATCGGCAGAAACCACGCCGATTTTATTCATGTTCTGTGCCTGGGATGCCGTTACCGGTTCCGCGGCAAACACGCCAAATGACAGAGTTGAAAGAGCCATAGCAGCAACAACAGTATTGATAGTTTTCATAATTAATCTCTCGCAGGTGATTTTTGTATAAGTGACGTTGTTTCGTCGATGTGATGAGTATCACGTTTTTTTACGAGAGATAAAATCGAAGAGAATTGACCGCCTTGTTCAAATAAATTGATTGATATCTAACCTACTGATAAACCATTTATTTGTTGTACTTATGAACTTGTTTTATACCGCGTGGCAGTCACAGCAGCGTTAAAGGCACGGAATGCCACGCAAAATACAAATTATACTCGCTATGCATCTCGCCAGTTGTAGTTAACGTAACTGGCTGTCTTTCGAACCTCTGCGATTATATCCTGTATAAGCTGGTTTTTGTAAATCTTTCTCCTGCTGACAATGAATACATAAGCGCACGCCAGGAATGGCTTCCCGACGGGCCTGCGGGATGGGGGCACCGCACTCTTCACATTCATCCAGGCTTTCGCCGCGCGGAATTTCACCCCGAGCGCGGGAAATCGCATCTTCAATTGTACTGTTGATCTGTTCGTTGACGGCGTCATCGTTAGCCCAACCGGATGCCATATCGACCTCCCCATATCAATACTTGTACAGTTAAGTGTAGCTAATCCAGGGACGAACTCGGGCAGTTCAAGCATCAGATCTCCGACCATTCCCGCAGCAGATTATGATAAAGATTAAGCAGCGACAGGATCTCTTCACTTTCGCCGTAGCGGCTTTTCAGCGACTGAATATTGTTGTCCAGTTCAAACAGCATGGCGCGCTTTTTATCATCGCGGATCATCGACTGGATCCACATAAATGATGCCACTCGTACGCCGCGGGTTACGGGTGTCACGCAATGCAGGCTGCTGGAGGGATACAACACGAGATCGCCTGCCGGGAGTTTTACCCGATGTTGTCCGAAGGTGTCATTAACGACCAGTTCGCCGCCGTCGTAGCTTTGTGGATCGCTTAAAAACAGCGTGGCAGAAAGGTCAGTACGCATCCAGCCGTTTTGTGGATGGCTGCGTACTGCGCCATCCACATGGAAACCATAGGTTTCATTGTTCTGATAGCGATTAAACAGCGGCGTGGAAAGGGTACGCGGCAAGGCCGCGGCAAAGAATAAAGCATGTTGGTTAACCGCGTTCAGCACCTCATTTTGCAGGGCGGCGTATAACGTGCTGCGGGTGTCGACCTGTTGATTGTTCTTAACTTGCGCACCTTGTGCGCCGGTGGTGACGCGTCCATCCACCCATTCGGCTTGTTCCAGTTGTTCGCGAAACCGGGCGACGTCCTGTGGCGATAACACGCCGGGAATGTGGTACATCATACAAGTTCTCCAAAAAGTGGGGCCTGCGCCCCACATCTGAATCAGAAATGCATATTGGCTGTGAGCAAGAAGGTTCTTGGCTCGCCCGGGTGATAACGGTAGCCGCTCTTGTTGATTGAGGCGACGTAATCGGTATCAAACAGGTTGTAAACGTTTAGCTGGAAGTCGAGATTGCGATTAACCCGATACCCCAGTTTGGCATCGGCGACCCAGTAACCTTCGGTAAACGCTGGCGTTCCCACCGCGCCGTCTGAACCTTTATGCATACTGCCGATATAGCGTGCGCCCGCGCCAACAGAGATATCATCGGTTGCCTGATACTGGCTCCATAAGGTGAAGGCGTGCTCCGGGGTATACGGCAGCGATGAGGAACCATCCTGGGCAACATCTTTGCCGTTTTTGATGGTTGCTTTTTGCTGGGTATAGCCGCCAATCACCTGCCACGCGGGAGTGATATTCCCGGCCACGGATATCTCATAGCCTTCGACACGTTTCTTACCGTATTGCGAGTAAGTTCCGTCATCATTTTGCTCAACTTCATTTTCGATATCAGTACGGAATAGCGCGGCGGTGAGCAACAGGCGTTTATCCAGAACCTGCCATTTGGTGCCAATCTCGCTGGTGTTGGCTTTTTGCGGTTTAAAATCGGTGCGGTTGGCACTGTTACCGCTGCCAGACTGCGCAAGGGCGAAGTTGTTGCCGCCCGGAGGCTGCTGGGAAACGGCATAGTTAATATAGACATTACCGTTTTCCGTCAGGTGATACAGCGCCCCGGCTTTCCAGTTCACCAGATTGCCCGACTTGGCGGTGTCGACGGTGGTGACCGGAGAACCTTTTGCCACACCAGTTGGGCAGGTGATGGCACCGCGTCCGCTGCCGCCGCAGGCGGTGGCACTGTCATATTCAGTATGATAATTATCCAGACGGATCCCGCCGTTCAGCTCAAAATCACGGGTGATTTGCAGCGTATCGAAGGCGTAAATTGCGAAGGTATCCGTCTGACCATTGGCGTTTGCGCCGTTGCGCGTCAGGCCGCCGGGATGAATGCTGCTGTCAGGATGATAAATATTTACCGCGGGTAACGTCACCGGATTAACGCCGTAGTTAGTCTGCGTTTCACGGGTAAATTCCACGCCGGTAGTGACATCATGACCGATAGAACCGGTATAGAACGTCGAGGTCAGGTTGGTCTGGTTGGTGAGAATTTTATTACTCACATCTTTGGTATTCGCCGTGCGTGACCAGGTCCAGCTATTCACATCGCTGGTGGGCTGAGTAATATTCGACGCCCCGCCCATAATCGCCGTCATCAGGTAATCCTGCTTTACGCGCGACCAACGGGTAGTATTGCGAATGGTGGTGTTATCGTTGATGTCGTGCTCAAAACGCATGGTGGCGGTGTCGGTGGTCGAATCGTCGTAATCGGAATCCGTGCCGTAAAAGTTATGAGTATCAACTTTTCCGGAATGATTCAGAGCCGCTGTTCCCGCAGATGGGGCAGAATAACCCGGCAAACCGATGGTCGGAATGCCGCCGTCTGGCGTGTTGTGCTGGGTGACATGCAGATAATTAAGATACAAACGATTCGCTGTACCAAGGCCAAAAGCGATAGAAGGGGCGACGCCGTAACGCTCATTTTTGACTTTGTCGCGTCCGGCATCGTGCGTTTTTTCGCCCATCACATTCAGGCGCACCGCAGTGGTATCACCAATGACCTGATTGACGTCCAGCGTGCCGCGGCGGAACCAGGCGCTGCCAATACTGGCGGAGGCGTCAATGCCGGAATCATTGCGCGGCTGCTTGCTGATCATATTGATCGAGCCCGTCGGCGCGCTGCGCCCGTAGTCGGTGCCGGAAGGCCCTTTAATCACTTCGACCTGCTCAGTATTGAAGGTGTCGCGCGAGACGCTGCCGATATCGCGAATGCCATCAATATAAATACTGTTAGAGGTATCAGCACCGCGCATATAAATGGCGTCGCCAGTGGTGGAGTTACCGTTCTCACCCGCAAAAAACGCACCCACGCCGGGGACGTTTTTGAGCGCGTCGGTAAGGTTGGTTGCGCCCTGATCTTTAATCACTTGTTCAGAAATCACCGTCATCGTGCGGGTAGTATCCGCTACCGGACGCGAGAATTTCGGATCGGCAGATTGTTGTGGCGCATAAAGCGAAGGCGTTGATGCTTCGACAACCAGCGTGTCATCCGCGTTAGTTTGCCCTTCGGCGGCGAGTGCCTGAGCCACAGGCGTGATGCCAATACAAAGACCGGCAAAGAACGTGAGCGAATGAAATTGTCTGGCAGGGAAATTGCGATTGTTTTCCATTTTGCAGGTGACTTTTTTTATATGTTGAAATTTTCACTGCCACGAGAAAGCCTCTCTGCGGATGCGATGCCACTGTTAATCTCGTGATAGTGTTCGTGCAAGTGATAATAATTTTGATAAGCATTATCACTTGGCGCGATTTTCTATCACCCATTGCGCGAAAAAGAAATACATTTATTTACATTGCGTTCATATTTGATGTTTTTTGATTACAAAACAGGCGAAAACTGCATCCAGAGGCGAATGCAGTTACGTTGGTGGGGTTATTTGTAGATGGTTGCAGTACCGAACATCTGGTCATTTCCGCCTGCGGAATTAATGACATAACCTTTCGCGCCTTGCTCGCGCGCTTTTTCTGCCAGTTTATCCTCCAGATCGCTTAGGTTTGATGCGCCAGTTGCCGAAACGGTACCGGCGGGCCGTAGCTGACCGCTGTCCAGGTTACTCATCGGTTGCGCGGCATAAGCCGTGAGAGAGATTCCGCTCAGGACGGTGGCAATCAGTAGTGTGAGGCACTTTTTCATAATGACATCCTCATAAATACAACGGGTAGTGCCTGATAAGTGTAGGTCGCCTGGGCGATGAAAATGACGCAAAAAATTGACAGAGATGTGCTTATTTTTTGAACGATATATTTTTACAAAATAAGACAAATCAATGACATGCATAATGCTGATTTTTATGATGAATTGCCATAAACCATAGCCATGTTAAGGTTTTGGGGAATGATAAACGCAGCCAGATATTTACCCTGTCGCGTTATGCGGGTATCTTACGCCGCTGCTTAAAGGAGAATGCTATGTCCGCCCAGAAACCGGGGTTGCATCCGCGCAACCGTCATCACAGCCGCTACGATCTCGCCACGCTTTGTCAGGTCAATCCTGAACTCAGGCAATTCCTCACGCTTACACCCGCCGGGGAGCAAAGCGTAGACTTTGCCAATCCGCTGGCGGTGAAGGCGCTCAATAAGGCGTTGCTGGCCCATTTTTACGCCGTAGCGAACTGGGATATCCCCGACGGTTTTCTCTGCCCACCAGTACCGGGCCGGGCGGATTATATTCATCACCTTGCCGATTTACTGGCTGAAGCAAGCGGAACAATTCCAGCGAATGCCAGCATTCTGGATATCGGCGTTGGTGCGAACTGTATTTATCCGCTGATTGGCGTACATGAATATGGCTGGCGTTTTACCGGTAGTGAAACCAGCAGCCAGGCGTTAAGCAGTGCGCAGGCGATTATCAGTGCTAATCCGGGGCTTAACCGCGCCATTCGTCTGCGTCGGCAAAAAGAGAGTGGGGCAATTTTTAACGGCATCATCCATAAAAACGAGCAATACGACGCGACCTTGTGTAACCCGCCATTCCACGATTCCGCCGCTGCAGCGCGGGCAGGTAGTGAGCGTAAACGCCGTAACCTGGGGCTGAACAAAGACGATGCACTGAACTTTGGTGGTCAGCAACAGGAGTTGTGGTGTGAAGGTGGTGAAGTCGCCTTTATCAAAAAGATGATTGAAGAGAGCAAAGGCTTCGCGAAGCAGGTGATGTGGTTTACCTCGCTGGTATCTCGTGGTGAAAACTTACCGCCGTTGTATCGTGCTCTGACCGACGTGGGCGCGGTGAAGGTGGTAAAAAAAGAGATGGCCCAGGGGCAAAAGCAGAGTCGCTTTATTGCCTGGACCTTTATGAACGACGAGCAGCGCCGCCGTTTTGTTAATCGCCAACGTTAAAGCGTTGGCTCCCCCGGCGGCGGTTCAGCCGGGGCCGCGCCCGGAGCAGGCAGCACCTGATAAGTCTGCACTGGCGCGCGAACGCCCGCCAGGTCGAAATGTTTTTTCACCTGGCTGTCGAGGGCAAAGCGTACCGTCCACTGTTTGAGTGGCAGCGTGGTGAACGAAACACGCAGTGTAAACGCGGTATTGCTTAAGCCGACAATCCCGGCAAAATTCGGTTCACCAATAATCAGCCCGCGAATTTCTTCGTTTTCCATCAATTCCGCTACCGCATCTTTCAGTGCCTGATTGGCTTTATCAGCATCTTCATGGCGATCAACATCGTAGTTTGCCACTACCGAACCAATACCGCGGACGAAGTTAGCAAAGGTGGTTATCGAAGACCACGGAATGATGTGATACGCCCCGGTATCCTGGCGCACGCCCACGGAGCGAATCGACATCCGTTCCACTGTGCCGGTCAACGGCCCGATAGTTACCAAATCTCCAGTGTTCATGCCGTTTTCAAACTGAATAAATACCCCGGTGATAATATCTTTCACCAGCGTTTGCGAACCAAACGAGATAGCCAGACCTAATGCCCCGGCACCTGCCAGCAATGGCGCGATATTGACGCCGATTTCCGACAACACAATCATGATGGTGATGGTACTGATAATCACCGCCAGCGCGTTACGGAACAGCGTCAGCAGGGTACGCGTACGGGCGCTGGGTAGCGGGCGGCCATGAATATCCGAAGCCAGCCGGTTTTCGATCAAACTGGCGAGCACCGTCCAGCCAACCGCCGAGAAAAAAAGAATAAGTGCGATACGGATCAGGATATCTACGGTTTTCTGCCCCGCGCCGTTTTGCAGCCAGTTCCAGAAATCGAACAATCCCCATGCGCTCAACAGCAACATTACCGCCACGCAGACGGTCAGAATACGCGCCGTTTTCAGCGCCGCCGAAAGCCAGCCATTCAGCCGTTTTTGCAACTCTGGATAGTTACGCTGAGTATGTGGCGAGAGAGTGATGGTTTTTGCCAGCCAGCGGGAAAACATACCGGAAACAAACGCTGCAATACCAATAATCGCCAGGCTGCGCACCGTTGCACCCATCATAAATTTCAGGCTGTTGCCCGGATCGAACAACGAAAAGAAAAACAGCACGATAAAATAGGCGCTTGCCAGCCAGTGCCACACCAGCGCAAAGGCGCGGATAAACAGGCTGAAAAAGGCCAGCGAATGCTCCGCAAAGTTGAGCAAATGCTGGGTAATCTCTTTTTTATTACGAAAGATCAGGTACAACGCCCAGACGGTCATGCACAGCATAATGATGACGTTCGCCAGCGCACCTATCTGTACATTCACCTGATTAGAGATAATCGGCACGGCCACAATCAGGCCATAACCTATCAAACTGCTTAACCAGCTCAGGCGACGACTCCAGTAACGGGCGCTCTCGTCCTGAATCGTGAACGGGCGCAGTTCAGCCACGTTTGGGCAAAAAATCAGGCGTAGTACGGCTTTGAAAAATTCAATCAGGGCAAAGGCGTTGAGAAACAAACTTTGTTGGAAAGCGATGGTGCGACTGCCCGCATTCAGGTTGTCGCTTAATACCTGGCCGACAAACAATGTCAGTGCCAGTAACAGTAGGTCGATAATAAACGCCCCGATAATCATCGCCGGAAGCTGCAGCCAGTTGCTGCGTTCGCGATTTTTTTGCCGCGCCCACTGGCCCATTTTGCGATACAGCGGCAGTGCGCACAGACGAATCAGCCAGTAAAAACCAAACACTAATACCGCTAACATTGAAAAATGGGTCAACGCATTGCTGAAGGTTTGTGGATTAAACGGCTTATGCGGGGAGCCGGTGATATTGCGATAAAGTTGTCCGAAACGGGCGGAAAGGGCTTCACCATAATGGCGGCTGACTTCGGTGACCTTTTGCAGCACGGTTTGCTCTTCAACCAGCGTCGGCGGCACGATCTTCGGGACCGGTTCCGCAGGGGGCGTCGCGGCGACAGTACGCAACTGGTCGATCAATTCTTTACGCGAGGTGTCGTTATCCAGCACATCCGCCAGTGCGCCATAGGCCGCTTTTTTTTGTTCGATATCCGGTTCCGGGGCCGGTTCAGTCGTTGAGTCCGTTGTCGTTGTGGTTGTAACGCCGGGTATGGATACCGCGTGGGCAGGTGCGCCCAGCAGGCAGAAGAGGATGAACAGGATCCACCGCATGACTCCTCCAGTGAGAAAACAGAGCAAAAAGATAAGTATAGATGCTGGGGGAGGGGCGATTTTAAATGAGAGGAATCTGGTGTGCCTCCCTTTCGGGTGAAAGGGAGGCAGAGAAGTTAAGAGACGTGCTGCAAAAATTCCTGCAAGCGCTGGCTCGGCGGGTTCTTGATCAATACCTGCGGATCGCCATCTTCCGCAATCCGGCCTTTGTCGATAAAGATCAGCCGCGAAGCTACTTTCTCGGCAAAACCGATTTCGTGGGTCACGATCACCATCGTCATCCCTTCTTCAGCCAGATCCTGCATAACCTTCAGCACTTCATGGCGCAGTTCCGGGTCAAGAGCGGAAGTCGGTTCATCAAACAGCATCATTTTCGGCTTCACCGCCAGCGCGCGGGCAATCGCCACACGCTGCTGTTGACCACCAGAAAGTTCGGAAGGGTAGTGATGTGCACGTTCTGCCAGACCGACTTTCGCCAGCAGCTCACGCGCCAGTTTTTCCGCCTCTTCTTTGTTCGCGCCACGCACGCGTAGCGGACCAAACATGACGTTTTCCAGCGCCGTCAGATGCGGGAAGAGGTAAAACTGCTGGAACACCATACCCGCTTCCTGGCGAATCAGGCGCTCGTCAACTTTCGGATCGTTAACCTTCAGGCCATCGACAATCAGATCGCCGGAGGTGATTTCTTCCAGTTTGTTGATGCAGCGCAGCAGGGTCGATTTACCGGAACCGGACGGCCCGATAATCACCACGACTTCGCCCTGAGCAATGTTCAAATCGATATTGTGCAGCACCTGGGTTGGACCAAAATGCTTGGAGACGTTTTTAAATTCAATCACAGGATTTTCATCCTTCTTTCCAGACGACGCAGAATAAAGCTCAGCACCAGGGTAATAATCAGATAGAACACCGCCACGGCGCTCCAGATCTCAAGGGCGCGGAAGTTACCGGCAATAATTTCTTGCCCCTGACGGGTCAGTTCCGCCACGCCGATAACAATAAACAGCGAGGTGTCTTTAATGCTGATGATCCACTGGTTACCCAGCGGCGGCAGCATACGACGCAGTGCCAGCGGTAAAATGACGTAGCGAATGGTTTCCCAACGTGAAAGACCGAGCGCCAGTCCTGCTTCACGAAAACCTTTGTGAATAGACAGCACCGCACCACGCGTGATTTCCGCAATGTACGCGCCGGAGTTGATCATGATGGTGACCACCGCCGCAGTAAATGGGTCGATGCGTAAGTCGTTAAACGCCATCGGCAGGGCGAAATAGATAAACATCACCTGGACGACGATAGGTGTGCCGCGGATCACTTCAATAAAGACCAGCGCGACGTGGTTGGCTATCCAACCACCGAAGGTGCGTGCAAAACCTGCCAGCAATCCGATTACCAGACCGCCTGCCAGACCGAGGACCGAAATCCACAGGGTCATTTTGGCACCTTCAATCAGAAGCGGAATGGCAGGCCAGATGGCACTCCAGTCAAACTGCATATGTTGTTCCTGTTACCGTGGTGTAAATAATCAAATTCAGGGTAATTAATGGCCCCGGAGCGGGTTTGCGCCCCTCACCCTAATCCTCTCCCCATAGGGGAGAGGGAACTGCCAGTGCGTTTTACAGGTGTAGCGTTATTATTTCGGTTCAGTACCGAACCATTTTTTGTAGATTTCGTTGTAAGTTCCGTTCTCGCGCAGGGTTTTCAACGCGCCGTTGACTTTGTCACGCAGCTCGTCGCTACCTTTCGGGAACGCAATACCGTATTGCTGCGCTTCCAGAGAGTCACCTACCGCTTTGAACTGACCGTTACCGGCGGTTTTGATGAAGTACAGAATGTTTGGCGTATCGTGCAGAACGGCGTCTGCGCGGTTGGTGCCCAGTTCCATATAGGCGTTATCGATGTTCGGGAACTGACGCAGATCTTTAGTTTTGATGTTTGCTTTCGCGTAATCAACGGAGCCAGTACCGCTCTTCACAGCAACCACTTTCCCGTCGAGATCTTTCACGCTTTTCACATCGTTATTGTTAGCTTTCACCATCACTAACAGGCCGCTTTTGTAGTAGCCGTCAGAGAAATCGATCGCTTTTTTACGCTCGTCGGTGATGGTAATGCCCGCCAGCGCCAGATCGACGTTTTTGGTTTGCAGTGCCGGAATGATCCCACTGAAATCCATCGGCTTCAGTTCGTAATCCAGCTTCAGCTCTTTAGCGATGGCAGCCCACAGATCAACGTCAAAGCCCACATATTTATCGCCCTGTTTAAATTCAAACGGAACGAAGGCGGTATCCGTCGCGACAACTAATTTTTTATCCGCGGCATGAGAAGAAACCGCAAAAGCCAGGGTCAGTGCAGCCAGTGAAACTTTTAATACAGACTTCATAGCATTTCCTTTTTTCTATCCACGGGACGATCCCCTGCGTGACATTCACATATATGAAAAAATCGTGCCAGTTTTGCAACTCCTTGATTTTTCGAGATGCGGCAAAAACGTGATGCACGATTTATAGGGCAATACCCTGAAGATGCACCATTCTGGGGCACCAATCTGGTGCGCTAAAATTGTGCACTCAACACAGTGATTATTTAGCGTAAAACCTGATGAAAAAACAATCTTTATGTAACGATTGTGTGATGATGTGGATACAAAAAATTTACTTAATCAGCTGGAGATAGCAGATGGATGCACTAAATAAGTGCGTTGAGGTGGGCTGCAAAACAAAACGGCCTCCTGTCAGGAAGCCGCTTTTATCGGGTACTAAAGTTCTGCACCATCAGCGATGGATTTATTCGATGTTAGACTCGATAAACCACAGGAATTTATCCAGGTCGCGAGACGCGGCGGTCAGGATATCTGCGGTGTCGTCATCTTTCGCTTCGCCAATCGCTTTGCGTACGTCATTAGCGACGATTGCGTAACGGTCAGCCAGTTCTTTCAGGTGATCCTGAACGTTGTGGATGTCCAGCGGGTAACTTTTCAGCGGGGTTTTGCTGTTGATAACTTGAGTGGTCCCCAGAGCTACACCGCCCAGCTGCACTGCACGTTCTGCCATGGTATCCAGATGATCGATCAGTGCGGTGCGGAAGCCATCCAGCATTTCATGTACGGCAATGAAGTTAGCGCCGCGCATGTTCCAGTGCGCTTGTTTGGTAATCAAAGAAAGATCAATAAACTGGATAACCTGGCGATTCAGCAACTCTACTGTTGCTTTTTTCTCGCTGTCGGAGACATCGTTGCGGGTATAAAGCAGATTGGTCGCTTTTGATTTAACTAATTTAGCGGTACTCATAATTTCATATCCTCTTGATGTTATGTCCCAGTAATTAACGAGACTAAGTATAGCACCGGCTATGTGTTCCGCTATTCTGGCTGTTCCTATCACACTAATAGTGGTAACAAGCGTGAAAAACAAAACTAATAAAGATTCAATGAGTTAGATATATTGATAAGAACAATTCTTATTTATCTGCTCGCCAGGAATTTTCGGAATAAATATGCTTTTGCATAATTCGATATATAAAGACGGTGTAGAGGAAAAGTAGCGAGAAATTCTGCATGGTTATGCATAACCATGCAGAAATGTAAATTTAATTAATGTCTAATTCTTTTATTTTGCTCTCTTTGCGTACTGTCAGCGTAGACCCCATTGAAGCGGCGATGATAGCGCCGAGCGCCAGCAGCTGTATGGGTGTCAGTGTTTCTCCGAGGAAAATCATCCCGGAAACGGCAGCCAGCGCCGGTTCCATGCTCATCAGCGTACCAAATGTCCGTGTTGGCAAACGGGTGAGGGCAATCATTTCCAGCGAATAAGGCAGAGCGGTCGAGAGAATAGCGACAGCCAGACCCAATGGAATAACCGACCAGTGCCAGAGTGCTTCACCAGCCTGAAGCGCTCCAATTGGCACGAAAATTAACGCTGCAATCAACGAACCAATTGCCACCGTCGCAGGGCCATGTTCCGCTCCTGCGCGTTGCCCACTTAAAATGTAAATAGCCCAACAAGCCCCGGCCCCCAGTGCCAGCGCACTGCCGGTTAAATCGACATGGGAAACGTCTTGCCCCAGCGGTAGCAGGAACCACAGACCAAGAACCGCCAGCACAACCCAGACGAAATCTACCGGGCGACGAGAAGAGAACAGCGCCACCGCCAGTGGTCCGGTGAACTCCAGCGCCACCGCAATACCCAGCGGTACTGTCTGAATAGAAAGATAAAAAAGATAATTCATCCCACCCAGCGAAACGCCGTAAAACAACAGCGGTAACCGTTGCTCTTTGGCAAAGCGCAGTCGCCATGGCTTAAAGAACGCGATGAGGATCAGCGTTCCTAATGCCAGACGCAGCGCAGTGACACCCGGTGCGCCCACCAGAGGAAAAAGTGACTTAGCTAACGAGGCTCCACCCTGAATAGACGCCATGGCAACGAGCAATATGATTATTGGTAACCAGACCGGCATTTTACGTAATGAACCAGGCATCCTTTCTCCCACAAATATCTAGACTTAAGTAAAGCGTGGAGTGTACTGGATATACCCAATGCTGGTTGAGCATTTGTTGAAAAAATTTTCCCCCGTTTTGACTAAAATGCGCCAGGATTGATGGAATCATTAGTCTGGTGATTAGGAATAATCTGGATGAATGACAGGGAAAACATGCGTAATACTTACGCAGTTCTCTGAAAAAGTGATTTAAATTTAGATGGATAGCGGTGTATGGAAACGTTCTGTTACATGAAATGGCCCGTTAGACATCACAAATCGCGAAGAGTTTCCCATTAATTTTTGATATATTTAAAACTTAGGACTTATTTGAATCACATTTGAGGTGGTTATGAAAAAAATTGCATGTCTTTCAGCACTGGCCGCAGTTCTGGCTTTCACCGCAGGTACTTCCGTAGCTGCGACTTCTACCGTAACTGGCGGTTACGCACAGAGCGACGCTCAGGGCCAAATGAACAAAATGGGCGGTTTCAACCTGAAATACCGCTATGAAGAAGACAACAGCCCGCTGGGTGTGATCGGTTCTTTCACTTACACCGAGAAAAGCCGTACTGCAAGCTCTGGTGACTACAACAAAAACCAGTACTACGGCATCACTGCTGGTCCGGCTTACCGCATTAACGACTGGGCAAGCATCTACGGTGTAGTGGGTGTGGGTTATGGTAAATTCCAGACCACTGAATACCCGACCTACAAACACGACACCAGCGACTACGGTTTCTCCTACGGTGCTGGTCTGCAGTTCAACCCGATGGAAAACGTTGCTCTGGACTTCTCTTACGAGCAGAGCCGTATTCGTAGCGTTGACGTAGGCACCTGGATTGCCGGTGTTGGTTACCGCTTCTAATCACTTTGGTGATATAAAAAATCCGCCTCTCGGGGCGGATTTTTGTTTTTAAGGCTTCGGGTCGAAAATATCGGTTCCGAGATGGTTGTAATCCACCTTCTGTAACTGGAAGTTGGTGATGTATATCGACCCGGCTTTCTTCTCAGATATAAACGGGTATTTGATGTTAATTTCCTTCGCTTTAATTCCCGTCCACTGGGAGAAAAAACCTAAGAAGTCATTGGCTGAGCGGCGGGCTTTAATCACCCGATGCGCTTTATCGTCGCTGGAAATGACCATAAAAGGCACCTGGAAATTTTGCTGATACTTATCATCATGGGCAAGGTATTGCACGTCTTTGCCGCGCTCTTTAAAGGCCAGACCGTGGTCAGAAAAGTAAACCAGCGAGAAGCTGCTGCCGCTGTTGCGTAACTGATCGTACAGCTTGCGCAGTAAATCGTCCGTTTGCGTCATGGTATAGAGATAGCACGACGTTTCTTTCGACTGCACAAAGGTTTCGTATTTGCCTTGTGTCCTGTCGCAGGCCTGCGGATGTGAGCCCATCAGATGTAGAACAATCAGCTGCGGTTGCGAGTGCTCTTGCGCCAGCACTTGAGCGGTCATATCCAGTAACGCTTCGTCTTTGGTATTTTTATCTGCTTCAAAATTACCTTCTTTCAGGAAGTACACTTCATCTGCTCGTTTGGCGATGCTGGCGATAGCAGTATCGTATTCGCCGATTTGGCCCTGGTTGGAAAACCACCAGGTCTGGAAGCCCGCGCGATTTGCCAGGGTGACAAAGTTATCCTGAAACTGTGGTTTGCCATCGACTACGCGATTGAGCGTTAAGCCAAGCGATTTCTGCGTGGAGCCACTGGCGGCAATGTAGTCAGCAAATATCAAACCGTTAACGCTGCTGGCAAACGGGGTATTGTCCCAGTGACCGCCAAAGGCACCGAGGGCATCGCGACGCGCGCTTTCACCGATCACCACCACATAGGTCTGATACTTCGGCTTAACGGCAGTGACCGTCCAGGTATCTTTCATTCCGGAAAGTTTTGCCATCCGTTCTTGCTCTTCAATCACCTCGTTATTATTGACGATGACATCCTTAGCAAAACGAAATACCGGATAGCCAGTATCTTTCAGTTTAAATACGCCGCCCCAGGCCAGGTTTTGCACGGGAGCAACAAAAAATGTCGCCACACTGAATACCAGACACAGGCTGTCGAAGGTATTCCAGCGCGCTTTTTCACTCTCTTTTTTTCGCCTGATTGCTATTACGCCGAGCACAAAAATAAATATGCCGACCATGTAGCTGTACCACGGAAAAATCGTCAGGATTTCGGTCGACTCTTCCATATTGGTGGAGTGCAATGCCAGCAATGTATTGAAGTTAGGCGCGCCGTAGGCCTGAGCAAAAGGGAAATAACAAGCCGCCACCAGCGAACTGATACCGACCAGAACTTTTTGTACGCGAGGCAATGTTCGCCATAGCAAAAGCAAAATAGCCGTAAACGCAGCGGTGTAGAGCAAACTGAAGGGGTAACCTAAGCCGAGGTTAATTAATAGCGACTGTAAAAAGTAGAACGCAGTCCACGGGCTAAATACCCGGCTACGGGTAACAAGCGATTCTTTGAGGGTTAAATTCATATGCCACTATCGTAACAAACGCCATGTGCTTACCCTGGCGTCAAGGGTCAATACCTGCAAGAGTGCGTGAAGAGTGGAAAGGGGTCCGCATCCGCGAGCCGCAATATACGCAGGGCTGCAAGAAGATAGAGCGAGCCGCCGTTCAGGTCAACTACTGACGTACAAATCTTTTGCGAAGGGGATTGCAAATCCGACAAAAAGTGGGGTTTTTCAGACCAAAACGCGTTATGCCTGCATGAAAGCAGGAGTGAAGCGGCGTACCGCGACGCCGCTATTTATCGGAAGGTTTATCTTGCTGCGGTTTGTTGTTGACCATATCGCACAACATAGAGAGCAGCATTAACCGTACTTTAAAGGGAGAATGACTAAACACGCGCATACACCTCTTGAACTCATTCATAAGACCTCCTGACTTGCTAATCCCGTCGATCCTTGAGGGATGATTGCATTACATACAGATATAGCACAGGCTATATTATATAGCTATTGCTAAAACGTTAATTTTTTGTACCTTCGCAACTCTGGTTTACAATGTGCGCACGAAATGAGAACGCTATGTATGCGTCACCATAATGAGGAAGCACAATGAGTCGTCGCGCAGGTACGCCAACAGCAAAAAAAGTGACGCAGTTAGTGAACGTGGAAGAGCACGTTGAAGGGTTCCGCCAGGTCAGAGAGGCGCATCGGCGCGAGCTTATTGATGATTACGTTGAGCTGATTTCTGACTTGATCAGGGAAGTGGGGGAAGCTCGTCAGGTGGACATGGCTGCTCGTCTGGGAGTTTCGCAACCGACGGTGGCTAAAATGCTTAAGCGGCTGGCAACCATGGGGCTGATTGAAATGATCCCCTGGCGTGGCGTGTTTTTAACGGCAGAAGGAGAGAAGCTGGCGCAGGAAAGCCGCGAGCGACATCAGATAGTCGAAAATTTCTTGTTGGTGTTGGGCGTCAGTCCGGAAATCGCCCGTCGCGACGCGGAAGGCATGGAGCACCATGTTAGTGAAGAGACGCTCGACGCTTTTCGTTTGTTTACCCAGAAACACGGTGCCAAATGAGCCTGCCTTTTTTACGCACGCTGCAAGGCGATCGTTTTTTTCAGTTATTAATTCTTGTTGGTATCGGATTAAGCTTTTTCGTGCCCTTTGCACCGAAATCCTGGCCTGCTGCTATCGACTGGCACACCATCATCACCTTAAGCGGCCTGATGCTGCTGACCAAAGGTGTGGAGTTAAGCGGTTATTTTGATGTGCTGGGGCGCAAAATGGTGCGCCGCTTTGCTACGGAGCGTCGGCTGGCGATGTTTATGGTGCTGGCGGCGGCGCTGCTTTCTACCTTTCTGACCAACGATGTCGCGCTGTTTATTGTTGTTCCGCTGACTATCACGCTAAAAAGACTGTGTGAGATCCCGGTTAATCGGCTGATTATTTTTGAGGCGCTGGCAGTCAACGCTGGTTCGCTACTGACGGCAATTGGCAACCCGCAAAATATTCTTATCTGGGGACGTTCTGGTCTTTCGTTTGCCGGATTTATTGCCCAAATGGCACCGCTGGCTGGCGCAATGATGCTGACGCTCCTGCTCCTGTGCTGGTGTTGTTTCCCTGGAAAGGCGCTGCAATACCATACGGGGGTGCAAACACCGGAGTGGAAACCGCGGCTGGTGTGGAGTTGTCTGGGGCTGTATATCGTCTTTCTGACGGCGCTGGAGTTCAAACAAGAGCTGTGGGGACTGGTGATTGTGGCGGCAGGCTTTGCGCTGCTGGCACGTCGCGTGGTGCTCAGTGTGGACTGGACGCTGCTGCTGGTGTTTATGGCGATGTTTATCGACGTCCATTTACTGACCCAGCTTCCAGCGTTGCAAGGCGTGTTGGGTAACGTGAGTCATCTATCTGAACCCGGGTTATGGTTAACGGCAATCGGTTTATCGCAGGTGATCAGTAACGTGCCGAGTACCATATTGTTGCTGAACTATGTGCCGCCGTCTTTATTACTGGTATGGGCGGTAAACGTAGGTGGCTTTGGGTTATTACCCGGATCGCTGGCAAATTTGATTGCGCTACGTATGGCGAACGATCGCCGCATCTGGTGGCGTTTCCATCTCTATTCAATACCGATGCTGTTGTGGGCGGCGTTGGTGGGATATGTTTTGTTAGTTATACTCCCGGCCAACTAGGGTCTGGCAAATAAAAAAGGCGGATTATGAGTCCGCCTTTTGCTTTAAGTTTTGAAGATTAATTCAGACGAACCGGCATCCCGGAGCGGTTTTTAATCGCTTCATCAAGAACAACCTGGTCAACATCTGGCTGACCGGTCACTGTTTGCACGCTCTTCGTCAGGGTAATTGGCACAATTTCCTGACCTTCAAACTGGGCTTCGGTGGTAGACAGCGGGTTATGGACTTCAATATAACGGCTGCCGTCTGGCTCGGTGGTCGCTTTTACCGGCTCATCAATAAACTGTACGCGGGTACCGACCGGTACTTTCTCGAACAGGAATTTGATGTCTTCGTTACGCAGACGCACACAACCATGACTTACACGCAGGCCGATACCGAAGTTGGCGTTGGTGCCATGGATAGCATACAGGCGACCGATGTAGAGTGCATACAGACCCATCGGGTTATCCGGACCTGCCGGAACGACAGCCGGAAGCGGTTCGCCCGCAGCGCGGTACTCTGCGTGCATTTTGGCGGTCGGCGTCCAGGTCGGGCCTGCTTTCTTACGCTCAACTTTGGTGGTCCAGTTGATAGGCGTATCTTTGCCTAACTGACCAATGCCGATCGGCAGCACGATAACGGTGTTGGTCCCTTTCGGATAGTAATACAGACGCATCTCTGCACTGTTAATGACGATGCCTTCATGAACGGTATCCGGCAGGATCAGCTGCTGCGGAATGTTCAGTACAGTACCGCCTTTCGGCAGGAAGGTATCCACACCCGGGTTCGCTTCCATCATATTGGAAAGCCCCATCTGGTACTCCGCGGCAAAATACTCCAGCGGCTGAGTGTTACCTTCAGGAATGGTGATCACCTGATTCTGACCAACCAGGCGACTCCCGTCGGTTGGCAGAGGATAAGTTACCGCAGAGGCGGTACTGCAAAAGCCGACAACAGCGAAGGCCGCTGCGAATAATGTTTTCAATTTCATATTCATGTTAAGCGAGATTTTGTGCCTGGCAGGCCATTGGGTTGAGAATATTAGAGTATTGGAAGCGCATTATAAGTTCATTCCAGCTCACAGTGAAATCAGATGTGTACGAAATCACATTTTTTGCCTTTGGCTTGAGTGTAGACCTTAAGCGAGGAGCAGGATCTTCTTTCAGACTTATGGCATAATGCGCGGTTTGTCATATCTCTTTTCAGGATACGCCTGTGTTAGTTTCCAGTAACGTCACCATGCAGTTCGGCAGTAAGCCGTTGTTTGAAAACATTTCCGTCAAATTTGGCGGCGGCAACCGTTACGGCCTGATTGGCGCGAACGGTAGTGGTAAATCCACCTTTATGAAGATCCTCGGCGGCGACTTAGAGCCGACTTTGGGTAACGTTTCCCTCGATCCCAACGAGCGCATTGGTAAGCTGCGTCAGGATCAGTTTGCCTTTGAAGAGTTCACTGTGCTGGATACGGTGATCATGGGGCATAAAGAGTTGTGGGAAGTGAAGCAGGAGCGTGACCGCATCTATGCTTTGCCGGAAATGAGTGAGGAAGACGGCTATAAAGTGGCCGATCTGGAAGTTAAATACGGCGAAATGGACGGTTACTCTGCGGAAGCTCGCGCCGGTGAATTGTTGCTTGGCGTGGGAATTCCAGTGGAACAGCACTACGGCCCGATGAGTGAAGTTGCTCCTGGCTGGAAGCTGCGTGTGCTTCTGGCGCAGGCGCTGTTTGCTGATCCGGATATTCTCCTGCTCGACGAACCGACCAACAACCTCGACATCGACACCATTCGCTGGCTGGAACAGGTGCTGAACGAGCGTGACAGCACCATGATCATCATCTCGCACGACCGTCACTTCCTTAACATGGTCTGTACCCACATGGCGGATCTGGATTACGGCGAGCTGCGCGTTTATCCGGGTAACTACGATGAGTACATGACGGCGGCGACCCAGGCGCGTGAACGTCTGCTGGCCGATAACGCCAAGAAGAAAGCGCAGATTGCTGAGTTGCAATCTTTCGTTAGCCGCTTTAGCGCCAACGCCTCGAAATCTCGCCAGGCAACTTCGCGCGCGCGCCAGATTGATAAAATCAAACTGGAAGAGGTGAAAGCCTCCAGCCGTCAGAACCCGTTCATCCGTTTTGAACAGGATAAGAAACTGTTCCGTAACGCGCTGGAAGTGGAAGGTCTGACCAAAGGGTTTGATAACGGTCCACTGTTTAAAAATCTCAACCTGCTGCTGGAGGTCGGTGAAAAACTTGCGGTACTGGGTACCAACGGCGTCGGTAAATCAACGCTGCTGAAAACGCTGGTGGGCGATCTGCAACCGGACAGCGGCACCGTAAAATGGTCTGAAAACGCGCGCATTGGTTACTACGCCCAGGACCACGAATATGAGTTTGAAAATGATCTGACCGTGTTCGAATGGATGAGCCAGTGGAAGCAGGAAGGCGATGACGAGCAGGCGGTACGCAGCATTCTCGGTCGTTTGCTGTTCAGCCAGGACGACATCAAAAAGCCAGCTAAAGTGCTTTCCGGTGGAGAAAAAGGGCGGATGCTTTTTGGTAAGTTAATGATGCAGAAGCCGAACATTCTGATCATGGACGAACCGACCAACCACCTGGATATGGAATCCATCGAGTCACTGAACATGGCGCTGGAACTGTATCAGGGCACGCTGATCTTTGTTTCACACGACCGTGAGTTCGTAAGCTCCCTGGCGACCCGCATTCTGGAAATCACCCCGGAACGCGTGATCGACTTTAGCGGTAATTACGAAGATTACCTGCGTAGTAAAGGGATCGAGTAAGTGATTATCCGTCACCCCGATACTGTCGGGGTGACGGCGGCTGATGACAAATGCAAAATAGCCTGATGCGCTACGCTTATCAGGCCTTGTATTATCCCTCCAGTGCAGAGAAAAT